>Ga0172378_10000002_pt1 | contig 245713 bp, 274 predicted proteins | sample GrowelOW332metaG_FD_119755 | JGI IMG/M metagenome (GOLD analysis project Ga0172378, IMG submission 119755) | Groundwater microbial communities from an aquifer near a municipal landfill in Southern Ontario, Canada - Pumphouse #3_1 metaG | ecosystem: Environmental > Aquatic > Deep subsurface >... | reverse complement strand
TACCTGCATACATATCCATAGCATTTTGTGCCATTGTATTAGCAGATTGGAATATCTGTTCGGTATTAACTAAGTTCAAATACATTGGTGGTGGAAGAGTAGTATCTATAATATCTTCGCATTCGAACTCTGCGTCGTATATCTTAGTTACTATCTTATCAGAAATCCTCTTGGTTTTTGTTTGTCTATTGTAAACTTTACGTAGGAATTTACTGTTAGACATTGTATAATGTGTGGCAAAGTCTAATGATTGTCTAGCTTGGATAACCTCTAATGGTACATCTGTACTATTAACCGCCATCTCTTCTAGCATATTCATAAGATCCGTTTTTACTTCTACATCCTGTCCTGGCATAACCTCTACGTCTACTGGAGCTTCCCCGCTTGGACTTTTAGGAATAATAAGATCGTTAAATTTACCTGTAATATTAAACAGATTGTTCATATTCTCTATCTGTCTAAGACCGAAGTTAGACTTCTTAATCTGATTAATAGTGCTGAGTAAAACACTAGCAATATTAGTATCGACAGATTGTTTTACATAATATATACGCTTATCTTGCCCTCTAGTTAGAATTGTAAGAGTATTAGATATGTATAAACAAGAGAATAGTTTAGCGGGAAACATAGCTTTATAAAGACCAGATATTCCTCTATGGGTTTTGTGATCTTTATGGAAGTATGCATGCACCATATCCTCTGGAGGAATGAATGATACTTTTATTTTATTTATCTTACCATCCAATCCAGTATCTCTATTATATTTTAGAATAAAATAGATCTCTTTAGTTAGATCCTGATTTGCATTGATAAATTTACTATCTATATGACCAGATATTTCTCCTGCTATTTTCTTAAGCATAGTATTCTCTTTATCATCCTGATCGAAGAAATTCTTATTATTTCTGTTTCCAGGTTTAATACCACCAAGAGTATTAGAAAGAGTAGTTTGGTCTAGATTGATTTCTTTATCGCATTCTATATAGAAATACCCTAAACAGATATCGTCGATATATAAAGGTTTGACCATTGTATGGTCTAATATCTTAACTACACATCCAGGAACTTTTAGATCATTCTCACCAGTTCCTTTAATCTTATCAGTAGCAGTAAATCCATCTGCTGATATAGAGTCTACTTTATAGAAATCTTCTTTGTTCTTATTTATTTCTTCCCCGATATCTTTATTCTTCGCTTTAGCTTCATTCATTTTCTTTCGTAAGATATGTCCATTTTCGTTCAAAGCTAAACTTGCATTTTCAGATATAATCTTTTCGGCTTTTCTATGATTTACTATAGCAGATTCTAACACACCCGTTTTGTTTATAACTACAGTTACACCTTTATCTGGAGTGTCCCTTTCTATATCAACAACAGATTCGGTTACTAATCTTTGATTTTTCATATCATAATCAAAATTGGTAGCTTCTGTTAGTACCCCATTATTATTTTTACTAGGATCTAGAAGTCTACTGATAGCTTTCTTATATGGAACGATATATACAAAGCATTCACCTTTATAATCAGCTTCAGTATATACCCTGTCTATAAGCTCATCAATATCATACTTCTCTCTCATCTCTTTGATATTACTAGCAGTAGCTACATCTGATTCTATAGATGAACTATTTTTGATATTGATAGAAGTTTTAGAGAAATGATCTGCCGATAGTACGTGTTCTTTTCTAGTATCTAGAGCATCGCATAGTTTAGGCATATACTTACATACTACATCTATCTCTCTATCTATATCCCTAAGAAAGGAGTTTTGGGAATAGAGGCTCATTACATTATTCATAAGAGCCTCATTTTCAAATGTATCTGCAATACCGCTAATAATAGACTTATCACTTTGAACGTTCTTAGTTCTAGTCCATAAGTTAGACATATTAGATACGCCACTATTGCTTATATTGTTAGACATAAGCTTATCAATACTTCGATGCATTTTATTACGCATGAATTCAATGGTATTACTAGTAGAAGGATCTGCAAACTTTACATCGGTATATAAACTTTTTAGATTACCTTCTATATTCTTTTCTAACTTTTTTATCTGTGCAAGATTTATATTACTTTTATCTTCTGCCATTATTCAAGCCCCCTTTATGATTACTTAAATGTTTTAGGGTTGTTTTGTTATATCCATTACCCTGAAGACAATCTGCACAGAGCATTTCTTTTTCTTTCTTTCTATATTAAATATAGCAAAACTTCCTAAAGATGTATTATTAATAGATACAGATACGATATCATCTTTGAGAACATTTAACATTCCAGGGGATATAAATACTAAATGATTCCCTATATGTAATGGCGATACACCATTATCTGCTTTTGTTTCTAAGATTGATATAAATTCTTCATTATTAGTCAATTCGATATATCCATATTGACTAACGGTTCCTGCTAACACACTTTCTATTCTTAGACATGTCGTTATATATCTACTAAATTCTAGTAATGGAACTTGTAAATCTGCACATACAATAAACTTACTAAAATTGTAGAATGGGTTAGATCCATTTGTTATCTCTTCGCTACATAAACTCATTATAGAAATATATTCTATATTAGTCTCTTTTATAGTCTTTTCTATTTCACTTAGATATTTAGATTCTATTGAGAATCCTATCGGTAATTCTCCTAATGGTTTATTAGAAAAATCTTGAATCTTTTTCATGACAGAAACTGTCTTGTCTAAACCATACATGAAAAATATACCATTTACACTACAACATGTTATAATTTGAGCTTTCATTTTCTTTGAAAGCTCAATTATATTTAAGAAGAATTGGGAAGGGATATTTGCCTGTTTATATCTATTCATTTATAAACTCATCACCTTTCTATATTCATCAACTTTATCCTCTACTTCTTTAGGCATAGCGACATATCTATCTGCTATCTTTATCAATCCAGTATGTCGTTCTGCTATTTGTAGAAGCTCTCCTGGCTTGATTCTGAATGCTATATCTCGTATACCTCTAGATAGATTAAGATCTAGAGTACCATTATTAGGAGTTTTCTTAAGAGTAAAGTACTCCACTATATCATCATATACATCTTCATAGCTACCAAGATTCATCCAACGTCTAGAGAACTCTAGATAATTATGAGATGCAAGATTCTCTACAAACGTTCCTGCTCTAGAGAATTTCTCATTCTTCAAAGGATTCTCATTCCAATATATCTGATCAGGAAGTTGTATCATACCTATCTGTGTATTAGGAGCCATATTAAACTCTTGAGCCAAACTAGGATATAGTCTTTTATAATCAAAGTCATTAGCATCTTTATATACTGCGACTGGTGTTCCATTTATTTTAGACTTTGGTTTGTCTGATATATTTAAAGGATCGGCAACAAATGCTCCTGGATACTTCCCAGTTGGCTTTTCATTAAACTTATTTATGTTATTCCCTGCGATAACATTGTTATTTGATAAGAATGATGTAACTGCTCTGTTAGCCAGATATACAGTTTGTCTATGAGCTTTCTGATACATAGTGGAATTAGCAATAGCTTTACCAAATACATAGTTTATATCAGAGGTTGATTCTTCTATACACTTTTGTACCATAACATCCATCATGTTGTACATAATAAAAGTCTTGAAGTCTAAGTACGGCAATTCAGCTAAGTCATTAGTAATATGCTTATAGCTTAACTTCCTAACGCCACATACTGCTTCTCCTACATCATCTAATTTTAAACTTGCGAATGCTGATTGTCCTTTTCTTCTAGATGCAAACTGAATTAACTGATCTAGATATACTGAATACGATGATATGTCTGCAAAGTCACCACGCTGTTCTGGCATACTCTTATGCATCTCATCTACAATGTATTCACAATACGTCTCTGGAAAATCTGGATGGCATATAACTTTTCTAGGATCTACTCCTAGAATTTTAAGACGTTCTATAATATATGGAATATCGAAACCCATATTCCACGCTAATACAAAATCAGGTTGTAATATATTTATCATCCTGAATATATTAGCTAGCATATCTACTTCATCATCATAGAAGATAAGTTTGATATCCATCTTATCTAGTTTATACTTTATAAGCTTCTTCCATCCTCCTACATTTTTCTCTAAGAATGTTTTAAATTCTCCAATGAAATCACTAGTTGCCAATTCATCTTCAAATTGTTTGATTAGAGGATTATCATTCTCTCTTAAAATGAAAGTGTATAAAGTATTAGTATTCTCTACGAATAGAGATACTGCATTTATAGGACACTCTCCTAGTTCTGGGAAATCTCCTCTCATATGTTTGATATTAGCCTCAATATCTATGTATGATTTAGTTACTGATCTGATATCATTTATATACTTGTCTCCGAACTCTTTCCTATAGAAATTGTTTATATTAAGATCAGATCCAAAAACTCTCTCATCTAAATGAAGTCTTCTATTACCTCTTCTATTACCGCATTTAATATTATCATAGAACTCTTCTAGTCTACCAGTTTGCTCTGCGATACTCTTATCTAAATCTTTGAAAGGAACTGTGATTGGAGTTACTTTATCTCTATCTATAAAGAACTGATTATACCCAACAGTTTCATCTGTTTTGTAGTATGTATACTTCGGTTCGTACATTGTTCGGAAGTCTTTCTTTCCTGTTTCGTTATCTTTAAATACAATTGTCATATTATCCTTTTTAAATTTACCACTCTCATCTTTTCTACCGTAGTGATATGTAGCATTCATAATTGTTAAATCGCTACCATCTTTATATCCGCTTATCATATACAAATACCTCCTAATTAGCCCTTATAAGAGCCAATAACAACTTTATATAGATGTCCGAGACGGATTTAAAATGTATAAGACACAGAAATAGACCTAGCTAATTAAAGCTAGGTCATATGTAATTATACTTGTGATGTTCCTTCTACATTACGAGCAACGCGTTTATTTGTACGTTCTCTCAGAACTTTTAAAGCATCTTCGATATGAGTAATAGCATCTGCATTTTCTTTACATGCAAATTTAGTATTTTGGAATCCGTTTAAACGAGTTAATACCATTACTAGTAGATCTTCATTCATAACTCCATTGACACCATTTTCTTTAACTGGACCTTCTTGAAAATCTACAGTAGAGCATACTCGACCAGTTTCTACCGATACTACTTTGAAATGATGAGGATCACCAAATAATGGATTTTCTTCATGCACCACTTTAGTATGATTGGTCGTTAAAAGCGAATGTTCTAATACCACCGTGTTGTCTAAGTCTGTGTCTCTTCCATTAATAAGCATTATAAAATTTCCTCCTATATTTTAGATTTATTATACTGTATATGGGCTATTATAATTTAATCTAGGAACACCTAAGTAAAAATAAACGAAGGTAGGTAATAATATGGCTGAATTATTAGAGATAGCAACTAGAGTTCCCATCCCAACTGAATCTAAAGATAAGAAATTTGGATTTAGCGGTAATAAATTTCTTAATAGGGCTGCAGATGCAGAACCTTCTCCACATCCAGAACCTAAACGAAGAGGTCGCCCTCCAGCAAAAAAGAATACCGATAGCCCAGGAGAATATGTAGCTGCAGAGAAAGAAGAAGTATCACCTCTTAATGGTAATATTACATATAAAGAAACCTATGATCAAACTAATGCTATGTTATTAGGATCTATTGGTCAGATAGATATGTTGAGTTCTCAAATCCAAGCAGATCTAGCAGCAATTCGTGCTAGCAAAACGTTAAAAAAGAAATATGATTATATTGGAATAATGGCTGGTACTGCTACTGGTCTTATGGGTAATAAAATCTCTGCTATTAGAGAGATGAATAGTGTTATTGGTAAATGCCATGACTTAGATATGAAACGTGTTAAAGAATTGAAACTTAACGAAACAGAAGATGATGATAAGAAAATTGCAGATATGTATAATGCAATGATCAATATACCAGTTGGTGCAGTACAAGGAATGCCATTTGGTAATGTAACTCCTATGCAGATTAATAGTCCTATGGGAAATATGGGTATGGTTGGAGTTGATGTGGATAGCGAAGTAAGAATGATGAGTGGAGACGCTGGATATAATAGCTATCTGCAAAATATGACGCCAGAGCAGAATGCTATGGTATTAGAAAATAATCCACATATCAAACCAGTCGTAATCTATAATCAAGAGACTCAAGATAAATGGTTCGATGTAATGGATATGACAACGGGTCAATCTATTCCCAATGTTCCAAGACCAGCAGATTTTCTATTAAAAGATATGCGACCAGATATTAGAGCTGGAGTTGCTAGAAATGCTCAAGCTAATATGGACTTCCCAATGATCTTAGTAGGTAATAGAGCAATGGATGAATATTAAAATAAGAGGTATAGCAATTGCTATACCTCTATATTCTGCTTAATATTGATATATTACATTACCATCTAGTTTTAGATTAGGATCACTATTCTTCAATACAATAATATCTGCATCGTACATACCAAGTTCTGTATTGTGAGATACTAATACGCATTGAGAATAATTTAATAATCCCATTAGCTTTCTTAATGCTATTATAAACTGTAGTCTATTTCTTGTATCTAGACCACCGTCTATCTCATCTAGCTTTATTATACCAAACTTATCTGATACTTTTCTTAATAGAACAAAGCTTAATATCATCGATATCATACATACTTGACTAGTAGACATAGATGATACATCGTCATTCTTTATGCCTTGTCCTAAACATGGTATCTTAAATTCCTTTTCGTTTATAACGAATGGATGTAATACATATTCCCCATTAAAGAACATAGAAAGAAGTTTATTAGCATTTGTAAGAATATCATTCATAAAAGATTCCATGATAATAGTCTGGATACCAGTAGTAGGAGAGCTATAGTATTTTATAACTTCAACTTTATCATAGATAGAACAATACTCATTATACTCTTTAGTATAATCTTCATGTAATACTAATCTATACTTGTTCTTGCTTATCTCTTCATTCACATTAGGGATCGAATTAGTATTCAGTTCAGTTAGTTCTACCATATCTATATTGATAGATTCGTTAAGTCGCTGAGCTTCTAAATAAGCACTATTTAGTTTAGGAAGTTCTAACTCTATCTCTTTCTTTCTATCTAATCTAAACTGAATATTTTCTTTCTCTTGTAGAATATACTTGGTATCTTCTATTGTTTTATTCATAACTATGATATTGCTAGAGTATACAAACACCTCACCTATATATTTATCTTTCTGTGTAGTGAGATTATTATACGAAGCAGTTAGCTTTTCAATATCCTCTGTTAGAATATCTATAGTGTTCTTATTGGCTTCTATAGAAGATAGTTGTTCTTTTAGAGATTTCAGATCAGTATTATTAGACTTAATCATACCTATAAGATTACTATACTCCATGTATAATTTAGTATCCAAGTCTATACTTCCACTAGTTAGAAGAATTTTCTTAACAACCTCTTCATTCATATCTTTCATATTAGGGAACTTAGATAGAATAGAATAAGATTCTGATAAGATCGAAAGGGTTTGCTTTATAAGTGTAATACATTCTACAAGCTTATCTTCCCTTTCTATATTTATACGTAATTGTTTTATATCTTTATCTAATCCACTAACTAAGTCTAGTATGTCATTATATTCCTTATCTGATATCATATTAGACTTAGCGCTAACTATAGAAGTTATGAATGGACAATCTTTCGTATGAGTACAATCTGATGGTATAGAATCGAAGTCTTTACAATTCTGTCTTAACACCTCTTGCCCTGCCAGAAGACGATTGGCTTCATCTTTACTGTCTATTAAGGATTGTAGTGTTTCATTGGTATACTTCCTTTGATACGTGAATAGATGTTTAAATGCAGATTCTATCATGGAGTATGAATAGTTCTCTGTGATATTGCACATCATCATATTTATCTTATCTATAGTATATAGAGAGTAGTTATATTCATCTTCTGATACTACATCATAACTTTCAAATCCGATAGACTTAAATATTTTGATAGCTCTGTCTATAGAGTATTGTATCTCAGCTATTCTATTCTTTATAGAGTTATATAACTCTATATCTCCCATAGTACTTAACTTAATCTTCTTACTCTCTATATCAACCGCTATATCTCTAGACTGTTTATTTAGATAATTTAACTTTTCCTCCAATGCTTGTTTCTTGCTCTCTAATACATATAGGTCTTTCTCATATTTAGCTAGATCTTTCTCAGTTAGAGTACTTTCTATAATCTTGCTAGAAGCAGATAGTACTGCATTTAGATTAGATAGTTCTTGCAAAAGACCATTGTATGTATCGATGATATTGCCATCGTTACTTATATTAGAAAGCTTTTCTTTAGATGTAGATATATTGGCAATGAGAAGAACTTTTCTATCTTCCATATCCCCTAGAGTATTCTCTAAAGTTTTAATATTATTCTGTATCTGTTCTATATTACCTAGGTTATTTATCTTAGCACTTATAGAATTTACCATAGCTTTTAGGGTAGTAGATTTTTTACCAAGCATCTTATATATTTCATTGTACGCCTCTAGGGAATCTATAATAGAATTTATAAACTTCTTTCTATCGGCAGGTTTCTTATCCACCAATCCTCTATTACCAGAGGATAATTGCGATAAGATTACAAATCCAGAATCCAATCCAAGAGCATCAAATATAATATCTTTCCCCTCAGTAACATTTCCACCTGGATTTAATTCTAATAGATTACCATCGGGTAAAAGCTTCTGTACATAGCAAGTGGTCTTACCTCTTTCTCCTTTATCATCTACAAGAGATCTATATTTTATAAAGAGTATAGACCCGTCATCTAGAATATATGATATATCTTTACCACCCTCCAATCCAGGAATATAATCGGAGTTTGGTTCATTCGTAGGAGACATTGCATTTGATAGGGTGGTCTTACCAGAGCCGTTATCTCCTTTTAAGACAAGTATATCACTTACACATTTAGTAAAATCTATAGAAATTGTATATAATCCTAGTCCGTTATATATCGCTATGTAATTATATAAAGTCATTGAGTATAATCTCATATTATCCCTCCTCATCGTGTTATATAAGAGTTGATAACGATATAAAAAAGAAAAAAGGTACTCATACGAGTACCTTTATATTTACCACCCGTATTTTTCTTCTAATGCCTCCTGATGATCATCTATAGCTTTTCGTTGAGCCTCCCAATCAATATCAAATTCATTAACAAATGAAGTTGAAACGTTTTGGTGGCTAACTATACCAACCCAGTTTACTCTATCTTTAAATTCACGAATAAAATCTTCTGATAGTTTCTGATACATAGAAATATGTATCCAATCTACTTCATCTTGAAATTCTCTAATAAACGATTCAGATAAAGTCTGACGTTCAGACACAATATCCCATTCAATATTATCTTTAAACTCACGAATAAAATCTTCTGATAAGTTACTATAGCTAGTAAGATCAGTCCAATCAATATGCTCAAGGAATTCTCTTGCAAAAGATTCTGATGCGTTACACCAATTAACATAATCCCAGTTTACTCTATCTTTAAACTCACGAATAAAATCTTCTGTAAAAACCCTATAATTGTATCTGTAATTCCAATCAAAGGAATCAGGATTGTTTCTAGCCTCTTCCATTGGAGTTGGTAAGGAAGTTTTATTTTTCATTGCTTGATCATCTAAATAACTAAAATCATCCACTTCGGCATTTTTCATTTTTACATCTCTCCTTAGTATAATTTATGATGCAATACTTTATTGCTCATCTATATAATATATAATTGAAAAGAAGAATGATTATAAAAAATAAAAGAGGAACAATCCTCTTTTATTTAAAAGCTACATAAAATGTAGTCCCATTAGTATTCGTATCTATTGTTATTTCTGCATGATTTCTATTAGCAATACTGTAGCATATAGCTAAACCCAAACCTGTTCCGTTAGATTTAGTTGTAACAAAAGGAGTGCCTATATTCTTAAGCACTTCTGGATCTATTCCATGTCCTTCATCTCTTATAGCAAGAACAGTAGAATCTTTATCTGTAAACGTAGCTATAGTTAAGGTTTTCTTTTCATCCATAGCTTCTAGACCATTACGCGTTAAGTTTAATATTAGCTGACGTATTTCTTTCTCATCTATTAGTATCTCTGGTATTGTATGCAAATCTATAGACGCTATTTTATTATGTAATATCGCATCTGAATTGATAAGAGGATATATATTGTGTACCATATTATTGAGATCGCAACGCTTCAATTCAACCTTTTTATCTCTAGCTAAAGTTAAGAACTCTGTTATAATTAGATTAACTCTATCTAGCTCTTCTAACATAATCTCAAATTGCTGTGTATACTTAGTGTCTTTTGCACTTATATACTGGACATATCCTCGTACTGTAGTCATAGGATTTCGAATTTCATGTGCCATCCCAGCAGCCATTTCCCCCACTATATTCAAACCATTTAGCCTACGTAGTTCTTTTCTTTCAATTGCTATACTCATATTTTATCTCCTTTCTATTATATACTTCATAAATATAATATATAATCGAAAAAATAAAAAGGATGCACAAAGGTGCATCCTTATATTATTATATAGAATCTTCAAATACTTTTATAACCTTAGTAATTTCAGTATCTTCTGGGAATACAGTTTTATATTCCTCTATAAAACTATCCCCGAATACCGCCCATATACTACATACACATATATCTTTGATCTTAGCTTCGAAGAATTCTTTATGTGTATCTTTAATATATGGCTTTGGCGTGTATTGAGGATTTGGATACATATATGACATTATTGTCATTACCGAATCGAATGTCATATCTAATATTTTCATAAACTTATTATCATTAGATAGTATAGTATCAGCAAATATACAAAACGTATATCTATTGTCTATAATATCTGTAAGTAAAGCATACTCAGTTTTTCCATAGATAATAAGAATATGGCAATTCTCATCTTCATGGAAATTAATAGCTCCCTCTACCTTAACCCCATTATCTAATAAATATCCCAATACTTCAGCTGGTAATCTTGCTCTAGTAGCAAGCTTTATTCTTTTTTCATCACACATTGTTGATATTAGTTTAGTAAACTTCAAATAATCAAACATCTTTTTCCACCTCTCCTATAGGATTAGATTTTAATACTTCTGTTTTTGTAGGCTCTCCCACAAAATCAATCGGGACAAGCCCGTTGATAGTAACTTTCATATCCATACTAAATCCACATTGTTTACATACAGCTTTAGAGACTACATGTTTATCTATCTCACTAGATATCCATCCATTCTCTGACATGGCATATAGCTGATACGTTGAATTTAAAAGAAAGAGTTTACTATGGCATCTAGGGCAAATACCAAACTTATTCCTTTCTGCTATTTGTAAAAGTTCTGTCATTTATTATTTATTCCTCCTTATAAAAATAATAACCCCTATGAGAATTCTCATAGGGGCATATAAATTAGCTCGATGGTTCTGTAAACTTAATAGTTCTGATATCTCCCTTGATAATCAAGATAGAATCAGAATATCTAGCTTTATCCATAGAAGTAATAATGTCAGTGTAGATTTTAGGAACTCCTTTGACAATAACACTTCCGAACTTAGGCTTACTTCTTCCAGCTGAAGTTTCTATATTAGTCTTGGTCTCCTGTTGTTCTCTGGAATATATAAAGCAGCGATCATAAATAATATTACTCATAGTAGATCCTTCCACTACCATCTAATGGTAGTCCTATAAATTCTGTTTCTTCAGTTGCTGCTACCGTAGATTGCATAAGATCAGTTGTGATATCTGCACAATCTTTAGATAGCAAAATTTCTTCATCTGATATTGTATTGTCATCTAATACTTTTCTCTTAAATTCCAATATCTCAGTTAGACCTCTAGCTTCCCTATATGAGTTATATAGTTTAGCGTATTCTTCTTCTGCAGTTATTGGTTCTTCGAATTCAGAGAAATATCCGCCATCATATGTTTTCAGCATTGGTAATATACTGCCACTAATACCTGGATCTGATGGTGAAGACGCATCTGGATCTAGAATACCCATATTACTTACATGCAAATGTTTATATATCTCAGGGATAGAATTTCCACCTTTTTCTCCAATACCGCTTATCCCTTTATATGTAAACTTTAATGCAAGAAGTGAATCCATATCAGTAACAATATTTCTAAAGTTAACTAATTGACATCTGGTAATCTGAGTAACCAAATACATTGGATTGGTTATGATAACTTTCCTAATGGAACTAAGACTTAATTTATTCCCTTGGTGTGATAAACGATACATGCTATTAGCAATCTTATTAGCATATATTGAAGCTTGATATTCCGCACACCTAAGCTTCTTAGTCATGATATTAAGATTATCCTTCAGTTTCAGATTATTATACTCGCCAACCATCCATCTTAGGACGCAGTATATATCTTTCTTATATTCAATAGGAAGATGTATCTGTTGTCTGGTTCCGATATCGTAATCATGTTCAAGTGAATCTAAAATATTTAGACCTTTATCATAACTATTGTTTAAATTAAACTTAGCGCCCAAAGCCGATACCCAATAACTTCTAGAATACAACTCTTCTACATCCGTATCTTTTTTGATATTATCACACATAGCAACCGTTATATGTTGGATAACAAAATTACCATCATATAACATTCTAGGTACATTTATATGCACATTGGAGTTCTTCTTTGGATGGAAAGTATAATATACCTCTGGCATTTCTGGATCATGATTTGATAAGACAATAGAGTTAGAAATTCCTAAGAATTCCATAGCTCCATAATATCCCATTTTAGCTAAAATATATAGTGCAACAGGAACAGATTTAGAGAAACTGTTATTGTCATACGCTGTAACGTCTACTTCTTCACCAGAAGTAGTTTTTAATCCATTCTTATCACTACCCTTCTTAATAACGTTTCTAAATACTCGTATTGGTTTAAAGATAGTTTTAAGTGTAACGCTATGTTTAGCGGATTTGCTTGTGTTGCTATTATAAGTCGATGCGTCTACAATTTGATACATAGCAGAATAGTAGCTGCCGTTAATTCTAAAATAGAATTTATCGACAACTCTTGGTACTGCAATTATGACATCAATTGTATCACGCTCGTCCTTAACTTCAATATAGTATGTAACTATAAGAAGTTTAAGGTCTGAAGATTTTAAGTCTATGTGACTATATCTATTATCTTCTGTTCCTCTAGCATTAGAGGATTTTTTAGATAGTAGAAAATCTTCATACTCTTGAAGGATACTATTTACTTCATAATATCCTTCAACAACACGGAATCCTTTTACTTGGATTTTAAAGAATCCATCTCTTTGGCAAGATAAGACGATTTTCTTTAACTCGTCTATAATCTCCGTATCTGATCTTGTAAATAACTCTGGATTGAATTTATCACAAGTTTGCTCAATGTAATTATGAATATATTCAGCCTGATTCATTTATTCTCCTCCTGATGTTATTTCCATCTCTAGGATCTTACCCATCGGATTTACTGCTCCTGGTTTATCTTCTAATCGCACAATCATCCTAACATCGCAACACTGACAAAGATTAACTGCTCTATTAATAGTGATAGTATCGTTATTTTTGTCCTTTATTGGTCGCAATGCATTATTCTTATCTTCTTTCAGTTTAGACCCATATAGATCTATATCTATGTGCTTCTCAATAATCATCTGCTTAGTTAATGCAAGCAGTGGACTATTGGTTTCTTTTATAACAGGTGTAGTAATATTATCAGGAGATGTTAGAATAGCTTCTTCACATCTCTTATATGCATCTTGAGTTTTCATAACAGCCGCAAAATCTTTAGCTTTATTGAAGTCTATGATATTTTCTGAACTGTATTGTTCTTGATCGACAATTGGTTTGGTATATCTTAATACTGGTCCGTAATCACACACTCCTGGAGATCCATCATATCGTTTCTGAATAGGATATACCATTCCATTCATTTCGATACAAGTATCTTCAAACATTGGATCGTCTAACTTTGAACGTCTATGATATTCTTCCTCATCAATAACGTCGATTATCTTTGTTCCTATGGTAATTTTCCTCATCTTATTTCCCTTCCCTTTATAAAAAATACTTGATCCTTCGCACAAAATTGTTTGGAGCTACAGATTATCTGTAGCTCCTTATTTTTTAATTAAGCCGCTGTTTCTAATTCAGCATCACCTTTAACGTGCTGTTTAACAATAGATAATGGAGTTAAGCTGTAATATACTTGATCCCCATCAATTTCTGCATTGGCTTCAAAGAAATCTTCCATTTCTACTTTAGGATCGATGCTAACGTTAGCATGCAAGTAGTTCTTGATGCAATCTGCAACGATGCATGATACTGGTAAAATAAATTCTTTTCCTTCGAAAGACTTGAAGGAAATACCATATTTAGAAAGAGCGATATCGGCAAGAATGTGATGTAATACTGGATTGTTCACATTCACTTTATCGAACTCTGGTTTGATATCTTCTACGTTAAAAGTATAACTTAGATTGAATCCGCCTTTTCCATCTTCAGATTCTACATATTCCACAAACGCACCGAAGTGGAAGTTTCCTTTTGTATCTTCAACGATAGCAGCTTTAACAACATCTTTAGATTTAACCTGTCCAAGATACTTGGCAGTTCCTTCGATTAACATTTTAACTGAATCGCGACTAAGAGTTGCGTCCCAACCATAATGTAATTTTTCTGTAAGCACCTTTAAAATTTCATTGCTAATTCCTGTCTCTTCATATTTCTTCATGTTATTATATCCCCTTTTTTCTTTTTATTTATACAAGAGTATTCAGCTAATCAGAATACTCTTGCACATATATAATATATCATTATAAATAAGTTTGATCTGGTTTAATTTTTAATTTTAATGAAAGTATTTTGGTATTTCTTTCCATACTTCATCTAGTGTCATTATACGACAATTAGGACCAACTTTACTTGTCTTAGAAGATTTAAATCCTTGATATGGAACTATAAGAATATCCGTCTGTTTAGTAACAGACTTGTTTCCATCTGCATCGAATTTATGTATACGTAAAACCTCTTCTAATTTCTCATCTCTAACCCCAGTAAATCTAACAATCGGAAGCTGTTTTATCTCCCCATATGTATATTGTATATTTGGTAGCTTGGATATAGTAACTAAATCTCTCATAAACAAATGACGTTCTTTAATTACACAATCAACTACGACTGGACCTATTCCTTTAATGGGTCCTAATATACCTCTTATCTTTTCGTCTGATCCGTTGATAAGAGTATCTAGTTTGATATTGCACATTATCTTCTTCCACTTCTCAGCAGCAATAGAACTGAATCCTAATGAACCAATTATTCTATAATCTGGATAATTTAGATTTTTAATTTGTTCTATTCGTTCCATTAGTTTAGCTCCTACTACTTCACCAAACGTATCCATTGCAGTTTGTGTATTTAGTGTGATTAGATCAGTCAAACTATATATATCTAATGCTCTTACTGTTTGAGTAGAGAAATCTTTGATATTCAATTTCTTCAGCATATTAGTCATTCTACCAACGTTTCTCTCAGGGCATCTAAAGTTAAGACACATTGCAGAATTTCCACTATCTGATTGGTATAAATCTTGCCCACATGATGGACAATGTGTAGGAAACTCTACTATTGGATTTGGATTGGAATCGTTATGACTATTCTCTGGTTTTGTAATATAACAGATAACATCGTTAACCAATTCTATATCCACTATATCTCCTACACGTAAAGTCAGTTTCTTAAATCTACTAAGAGAATGAGCTGTTGTTTTATCATGAATACCACCCATAAACTCAACAGGGTTGAAGTGCGCTAATGGAGTAACTAATCCATTCTGACCGATAGAAAAAGTATACCCTTTAAATATAGTCTGTTTCTTTAAAGCGTTAAACTTAATAGCAGTACTATATTGGTTAACAGATCTCTTCCTTCCAAGATAGTTTATGATAGCAGGATCAGTATAAGATACGACTACCCCATCATACATAAATGGAAGAAACGATCTCATATACTCTGCTTCTTCTACAAATCTTTTTACTAAGAATAGTAGAGTAGTATAATCTCCTTGTAAAACTTGGTATCTCAAATCTACTCCAGAAGAATAATATTTATTCAGAAACTTTATTTCTACTTCTCTATTAGGCATATTCAATTCTTTAGAACATGCTAATGGAACTAGAGTGATATAATCTCTAAACTTTCTACTATCTAATCCACTTAATAGCCCTATTACTGCATTCCTTGGATTAGCATATGACTTACCATACTTAGCTTTTATTCTTTGGAGATTTTCATATGTAATTATAGCCTCGAACTTAATTCCAAAGATTGTACCCTTAGGAACATAGTTACTTGCTCTGTTAAATACATATCCACCAAAGATAGGAGTCAGATCTGCAGCTTCGTTATTATCAGTATCTCCTCTACTACCAGCTGATACGATAGTATCACCATCTACTTGGGCTTCGATAGATACGCCATCATATTTTAATTCTGCGATCAACTCGGTAGCATTTATGCCAAGATTTACATGAGCATGAAGGAAATCCCTTTCAAATACAATTACTGTATCTGCACTGTCTCCTGATAATAATCCTCGTTCTGCTGCTTGAGCATTTAGAGTAAACTTACACTTATTGAGAGTGCCAACCAACTCTGGGTAATTATGAGCACTATTCGCTACTCTCTTAGCAATTAGAGTATTATCTTCTTTATACTCAAAGTCAGATGGAATCGGATTAGAATTAGTAACTAATGCATCATAGAAAAGCATATCTTCTTTTCCTTGCACCCTAGTAGCTATCTCTAAAAGTTTATCTTCTTTCTTTTCCAATACAGTTTCTTCTTTAAGTTCAAACTGTATTGGTGGGGCACCGACTGGTGATTTCCCTCCTGTTAGATTATTATACTTTACTACCAGCAAATCATATACTCCATCTTCTAATGGTGGTCTTTCATTGCTGTTGTTATATAGAATATTTGAGATAAGAATTATCTTTCTCATTTCTTCTATATCTGGTTGTTCTTGACTACATAGAAACTTTTGCACTGCTGAATTGATAGCAGTACTTTCATCGTTTACAATATTAGGATTACCTTTATATAGATCTTCTAATATCAGATCTATAGATCTACCCATATTTGTTACCTCCTTTTCTTTACTCACATATATAATATATGCCCAAAAAAGAATTAAGGGAGAGCGTAAGCTCTCTCCTTATATTACTTGGCAAAATTATCTGGTATCCTTTCTGCTATTACTCTGGATACTATTTCTGTGAGTTTTATTGGAACTTCTGGATTGTTTACTCTTTCTTCTAGCTGTTCCATTGTTTTTACATCATCGTTTACCAAGGAAAGTACATCGCTAATATTTTTAGACATTTCTTGGTCTTGAATATATAGCTGTGCTTCCTCTTGCGTCTTGATATGTGACGGTACACGATATGCAATATTAAGTGGTCTATCAAGAACTTCTGCTCGTTTGTTAGCTAGTTCTTTTAGAGTATCCATACATTCTATGAACTTAGGAACCCTCTCTACCACATCAGTAAGTGCAATAGCTCCAGGAATTCTAGTAGCTATTATTCTTAAAGCTGTGTTGCCCTTATTCTTAGGTATCTTATCAAATACCAATCTAAGACCAGCAGTCTTTAGATAAGCATTTACTATTTCTACACTTCTACTCTTAGAATCTTTATCCAGTTTAATATTAATATCAAATGGATTTCCAGTTAGAAGTTCTTCATGTTGCCTTCTGGCTAACGGAGATGTAGACAATAACATTAATGCTTGTATTACACATTCTACTTCCATATGCATAAGATTTTCTGCTTCCATATCACCAATTCTTACTGGAGTGGATGCATGTACCGCTTTATAAAGTTTATTCATTTTAGATTTAGTATTCTCACTTCTAATATTAGTAGATGCGAGAGACACTGCACTAAATTTTTCCTCCGCAAATTGTTTTAACCGATAAATATACTGCTTACCAGTTACCAATCTACGTCTAGCTTTTATATATCTCCATTTACCATTAGAGTCTTTTAATGGAACCATCACTTCTGATAGTTCTATCCATGGGAATTCTGCGTATAAAGCTCTTAGCTTATCAAGTGTCATACTTTCAGTTATTGGTTTTGCTACTATATAGATATATCCATTAGAAAGGATGCTATCCATAAAGCTTCTTCTATCTGCAACTTCCATGTTATTGATAGTCCATTTATAAGCAGAAGCTTCTGTCTTAGATATAATAGATTTGTATCTGAACAGCATATCCTCTGCTTCTTCTAATGATCGTTTATTAAGAATAATATCTTCTATAAGTTTCAACCCTACGAAGATAGTAGACACTTCTAATTCTTGTCCTGGGTTTTCTCTATTGACAACAGTATTACTATTGTATATAGCTTCTACTGGCTCCCATTGTCCTAAGTATTTATAGTGTGGCATTTCTGCTACTGGTAATACTTTGGATATAACGCCTTTACCACCATATCTATTAGTAATCTTATCCCCAGCGTTTAATGGAATTATTTCCATAACAACAAGTTCTAAGATTATATTATTGAATACTTTATCATAGATATATTGTTTGCCGTCTACAACAGCTTTACATCTATAATATAATTTTTCCATATCATACGACATTTTCAATCCTGTTTCTAGAAGAGGATCTATGCAAGATAGAACATTCAAACAAAATTGCCTATGCATAAAATAATAATTAGCTATTTGTTTATTGTATATGGAGCTTTGTAATTTCTCTGGATTATTACAATAAACATTGATATCTATAACTTTGCCTTTTGCTATATAAGTCTCGTCAGATATCATTATACCTTTTAGTCGTTCCCATGCTTGAGAGAATAACGCTTCATCGTCTTTACGTTCTTTTCTCACTCCACATAGAATTCCATCTTTTACGTTCTCTCCGATATCTGGAAATGTCTTATAGTTATCATCATCTCCGTACAAATTAAGTAAAATGTCATTATCATTTACCTGAACTTGCACTGGGCTTATCAATGGAGCTGCAAATTTAACAGCAGCAACATCTGAGATAACAATAGGATCATCTGTTGTGGCAGCAGATGCCATATATACTGTCGTTATATTTACACCGTCACATTTATTATTTACGCTATCAAATGAACTACTTTTCTTAATTGGTGTACCATTAGGTATGATATCGCCAATTTTGAGATTATCCATATAAGTATTATCATACCTATAGCCATAACTTTCAACTATATGCTTATAGTCTATTCTTTCAGTTGTATGAAGTGTACCAGTTGCTTCGTCTATCAGTATTAACCAATAGTTCGATTCTCTGATAGCAGCCGATTCAGAACCACTGTGTTTTGATATTTTGTCAATTACTCTGTAATTTGCGTCTGCTCTTATGAATGAAGATGATGCTTCTCCAAATTGGTTTTCCCCACCTGTCATAAGAATTGCAGCTTCTCCATGTTCTAGTTGCATACCTTGTTCTTTCTGAATTCCCTGCATGTTCTTTCTAGATCCAGAATTTGTGCAGTTGTTTGGTTGCAAGTAACCTTTCCCTACAGTGCAGTCCATACTAGGTAGTCTTTCTTGAATTTCTGAAGTTATATCAGTTAGATTTAAACTTGAACTCATTCTCTTCTCCCCTTTATATTAACAGATTCAGTCTCATCTATATAATATATATTCAAAGTAATATTTATCCAGATAGAGAATATTCTCTATCTGGTATGTAATTATTAGTCTTCATCCAAGTCAATTTCTAACTGTAGTTCTTCTATATCTTCTTTAGATATAACATCTACAGTTGTAGGTCTTACCTGCATGCACATATCTAAAATGTTATTAGATAATGCATATTCTTTCTCAGCGTTTGTTATTACCAATCTAGGAAGTTTACACAGTTCTTCTTGCGCTACCTGCATAAATAAACGTGAGAACTCTGGACTTTTTTCTAGCTTCTCTTTTAGATTAGCCATAGAGAATTTATACTTTCTCTCAGGATCTACATCTAAGCACATACCTACACCCTGACCAGTAATTCTATCTTTGCTATCTAAGAATACATATAAAGATAAAACTGGGTCGAAACCTTTATCTTGGCTAAATACCATAGAGGTTTTTCTATTACCACCAGTTCTAGATTTGATAAATGTAAGATCTACGATAGACCCTAAAAACTTATATTTTTCTGTTTCCTTGAGCTTACTAACATCATCCACACGAATCATATTGTTAGATAAATAGATAAGAGTCTTACCTCTAGGAAGAGTCTCATCTTGTTTTAAATAAGCTAATGAAGATTTCTTCTTATTCATTGCAGCTCCTGGATCGTCTAGAATATGATTGATTGTCATCATTATAATATTAGCACTCTTAAGCATAGGAACAATTGTTCTAAAGATACCAGTGATAACTTTTGCAGCTTGAGCACCTGCCATATTACCTTCTAAATCATCACTTGTCGTATATTTCTCTGGCATAAGCATAGCAACAGAGTCTAGAATAAATACAGTTGGTTCTAATTTATGTAAAGGATCGCCAAAATTATCTAGCATTCCAGTATCATACATATACTTCTCTGGTTCTGCTATTTTCATATCATGAACCATCTTAATACGCTTATAGAAATTCTCAGCATTTACTCCTTCGTTTCTAACGATATATCTATTATGTAGTTCTGTATCGCTAAATCCACTTAACGATTCCCGCCTAGACCAAGTTAAACCCGCCTCTACTGATTCTTCAAAGATACACGATGTCTTAAATTTCCTTACGATATTAGCAGCCATTTGTGATACTAAAGTAGTTTTACCAGATGAAGATCTACCTATGAATGTTACAATACTTCCATCTGTTACTCCGACAGAGAAATAATTATAATCAAGGTTCTTTTCTTCTGATTTTACATGAATAACACTACCGTTAGTAAAGTCAAAATTTAAAAATCCAGTAGGATATCCTACTTCACAGGTAGCTTCTTTTTTCATTCTGTAATCTTTGTCTTTTGCAACAGTCTTTCTAAAGTTATACGCTAACAATGACACGGTATACCGCCTCCTTATATGTGTTTAATTATAAGTTCATACCCAAGTAAAAAAGAAAAAGAGAGACTTAAAGTCTCTCTTATATATTATGGGATTAGTATACCGTCACCTTCTAATTGTTTTACAATTATAGGAGTCTTTATAAAATCTGGAGGTAGATGATGTAAAGATGTTCTAACTGCTTTGTAGTTATATCCGTATACAGTAGCGAACTCTTCCGCATAGCTCAATAGAACCTTTGTTATTTCTATTGGTTCCATGCTTTCTAAGATAAGAAGATTAGCTTTTGTAATATTAGTATTGGTATCGAATATATCTTTAGTTACCCAAGCATCTTCATTAGTTTGGATATTAGTATCAAACATTGTTGATATGAATAGTTTTTTTACTCTAGTAAACAGAGCTTCATAAATATTTATAATTCTCTGTAAAGTCATAAGTTCCAAACCAGACGTTGCTATAGTGAAGTTTAGTCTTCTAATAACAGTTTCTTCTTTGAAACTAGATTTGTTAGTCACTGCTAAGAATATAGCTAATTCATCATCCAAATCACAGCCTAGAAGTTTTCTAACAATAGGTTTATTTACAGCTTCACCTAATAACAATAGAAGAGTTCTTATATACTTATCCTCATTGTTATACACGGTATACTCATAGATAAACCGATTACATTGTACTTTCTCGTCATGCGTAAATGTAACCTCGTTTGTGATCTGAGTTAGAATATAGATAAACTTAGGAGAAGAAAGAAGGAATCTATATTCTTTATTCTTACTTCTAAAGAACTCTGATAAGATAATAGAATAAGAATTACTTAGAATATTATATACTTCTTTCTCACTCATAGAATCTATACTCTTAAGCTTATCTAACAATAAAGCATTAGCTTGACTCACGACAATACGCTGAGTATCGATTGGCACTAGTTTTTCTTCATCTTGAGATTTAGCTTTCAGATCAGCAATAAACTTTTCAAACATTTTAATTCCTCCCTAGATCTCATCTGAAACTTTGGTATTAATAATCTTTCCTTTAGGTTGATTAGCTCCGAAGCTTCTTAGAAAGTTTGCTTTATTCTCTTGAATCTTCGACGCAGATACTTTATTACTACCATCATCAAATGAGTCAATCTTTGTATCGAAGTCCATTCCAAAGAACTCATCTTTTGATCTATCCATGCTATTCATACGAGAAGAGAACTCGTCATATACAGCTTTGATCTCATCAATAGGCATCTTCATACCAGCGGCTACAATTTGAATGTATTCATCTTCGTGCACGTTTTGAATGTGGGTGAAGAATGTATCTTTAGGCTCACCAAATCTATCTCTGATTACTTTGAATCTATGATCGATATAATTACTAGTCTTCTCAGTGATATTTAGAATAACTCCTAAACATACACAGCCAGGATTAGTATCCAAAGACTTGTTATTATCAATGATAGAGGTAACAACTTTGTTGAAGTCTTCTACATTCTTAATCTTACCTAAGTTACCATAACACATAGACATATATCCAGGTGTAGTAGTAAGTTTTAGTAAATCTTTAGCATCAATATTCTGCTCGGATTCTACAATAGATTTTCCTAATAGAATAGTAATTCTACTAACGAATTCATCATTAGCAGCTTGCTCTGCTTTGATCTTATTACCATAGAATTCATCTAGGAATTTCTTATTAGATACGCCTTCTACTACATAACTAGGATCTAACTCTTTGAAGTAATCTACCGTATTTTTCAAACCTCTACTATCATCTTCGAATCCTGTAAAGACGAACATATGAACTTTAACTTCTAATACTTCTCTAAAGTATCTAGCAATAACAGTACTTGCTCCACAGCCAGTACCACCTTCAGAACTGTTTAAGATAATAACCATTTTATCCTCTGGAGCTAAGAACCCATCTAAGTTAATAGATCCATTTGCAATGTTATCCATAGTGATTTGGCTAGCTAAATCTCTTTCCTTAGCACAACCTTTACTTGAGCTAACGAATTCAATAGCATATTGTTTATATGCAGATGGGACATCTTTTAATGTACTATTTAAGAGAAGCACATCAGTAGTTTCCAAAATTCCAGATTCGATTAATTTAATAGCAGCTTTATTTCCAGCAGCTCCAATACCAATAACTTTTGCTTGTAACATAATTATCATTCTCCCTCTTATTTTATTCTAATGTGATTACATATAAGTCAATCGTGAATTAAAAAATAAAATAGGAGAGCATAATACTCTCCTATGTATATGTGTATTAGCTCTGTAAAACTCGTACAGATGCATTAGCAATACTTAATATTGTTCTAGCCCATTCGCTATCTGATGCGTAATTAGCATCTAGCATAGACTGTAGCGATGTATACCCATTAATATAAAAGTTTTTCTTAATCCATAAAGATCCATTTATAATTCCAGATCTTACATCGTCTCCCATGACATAACCTTTACCTGGATCGCTATCAACGCAATTGATGCCAAAGAAATTATTCTTTTCTCTAGCTATGTAAGAATTTCCCCATTGGGATTCTGATGCCGCATGTGATAATATAATAATCGGATTTAATCCGCTTGCTTTCGAAGCTGCGATAAAAGATTCTCCGTGCCCTTTAAAACGTGTCCCGCCTTTTACATGATTATCCCAAAAATCTATAATTTGATTCATATCTTCTACTGTTAAATCTCTATTTGCAGAAATATCGCTGTATCTACTAAATCCTCCTCTAGACTGAAGGTTTGATACACTTCTTGTTCTTTTCTGCTCTAGTTCTTGCCGTTCTTGTTCCATACGTTTTAACACTTCTTGTTCTTGCTGTAACACTTTAATATTTTCATTGATTATATCTAAAGCCTCTTGTTTTTCCTGTAATTTAATTTCTAATATTTGTACTTGTGTTTTAGATTGTTCTCCCTCTTTAATAACATTCGACGCAATAGTGCTTGTCAATATTAAGAATATAGACAGGATAGCAACCAATAAATTCATAACGCCTTCTTTTCTAAATTTATACATTAAATTTCCTCCTTAAAGATCACGAAAATATGATATAAGAGTTATACATTGTATAACTCTTATATATACTAATTAGGCTATTAAAAATTTTAGCCTCTACTTCCTTCTGCTTTAGGTCTTTCTTCTTCTGATTTTCCTTCATGTAACTGCTGTTGTTCTTGTTTAGACAACTCAGTAAATCCAAGACCCATGTCTCCAATCTCATGAATGATTCCTACTTTTCCATCATTTGACATTTTAAACACCCCCTATCATTATTTGTAAGTTAGTTATAAATTAAAAATTTATTAGCCAGTTACATCTCCACCATTAGATATATAGTCCTCTAAAATTTCCTCTGGAGTTTGTAATATTGTACCGCCAGACATTACTATTCCTCCATTTAGGAATATATTATACCATAGTGGTCCACCATCTTTATGCTGTTCATCTATTAATTCTCCAACTTCAATATGAACTTTTCCTATCTCTAAAGCTTTCACTCTAGTCAATGCATATTCTCTACCATTTTCTTTTGCTGCTGTATTCATAGTAGCAAAATTATTCTTTTCTTTCACCCATGTTTCCGCTATTTCTAATTGATCTCCATCGCTACTACATTCATCTTCAATGACCGTCACTAATATATTATATATAGTTTCCGTTACCTGCTTAGCACCATAAGTTTGTATTAATTTATCAAGACTATTCTTTACCTCTTCTTCAGTTATACACATTATAAATGCCTCCTTATATTTTACTCATATTTATAATATATAACTGAAAAAAAATAAAAGAGGGGATTTTACCCCTCGTATTATTTAACTCTAGATAACGACGCGAAACTACTTCTATCTAAAAGCAACCTTTCTCTATAAGTTACAGCTCTTTTCTTCATAACAGAGCAGTTAATTATTACCTCGCCAGATTGTACTTTGATAGAATGCACTTCGATCATTATCTCGGAGTTTATGATATTTGTTCCAATATCAAGATATTCTACACATACATCAATATCAAATGCTTGAGTAGGTCTATAGAAAATTAATTTTCTATCTTTGATATCGCATTCTTTCCCACCAAAGCTAATTTCTTTATTTACAGTATCTACTTCATATGTAGCTTTATCATAATGAATACTTATTATCTTACCACCAGCAACTTCAGCTATACTTCTGATCGTTATTCCAGGATCTGATTCCTTTCCTACCTCAAATACTTTACCATCGGTTAACTCTGCTCTGTACCATCTCCTATTTGAATATTGTCTATTAACGGTTTCCAAGTTTCCTTGATTCTGTAGATTTATTCTACCATTCTTAACTGTAGCTAACTGAAGTACATGACCATTACAAAATACTAATCTCATATTAAACACTCTCCCTAAAATATTTTATTATTCGTCTGCATTTAGCATTACTAGAAATTCTTCCATCGCTATTGAGTTGGTATCGATAAAATTTTTTACCGCCGTTAAACATTCATCAACAATCGAGTCAAAGAAATACTCAGCATGTGTAAGATTGATATTATACTTTATACTATTTTCACCAATATAATACAATAACCTAGATCTATTTCTGATACTTGCTAATAGATAAGAATCGATATCTTTATCAAAACTGTATACTGTAATATACTCACCGTTAATATATTTGATACTAGCCATAAATTTAAATCTGCAATTTTCAAAAGATACCGTTTCAATCGTAGTTTCATTCTTTACATCATCAAGGCAATCAGTTATAGAGCCGAATAGTGTTTTTAATAGGTAGCGTACAGCACCTTTTTCTAAACACAATCTCCTTTCAAACAATGCTTCTACTATAGTCTTATCAATACCAGATTCTTCATACTTTATATAACACCCCTGTTTATTTTCCTCATTATACACACGAATTAATATAGATTTGGCTTGGGCTAGTATCTTTTTTTCATCATCGGTTATTTCTACAGATAGACTATTATTGATAGATTCTAAACTAACTATAGCTTTTTTCAACTTATTTATCATTATATATCACCTCTTTACAAGATACAATATTTTAATATTGCTCACTTATATAATATATAATTATGTTTATCTAAAATTACAAATCCCTATCCGTTATGGATAGGGATATATTCTTATACTTCTCTTTGGGTTTTTCTTTCTTTATTTTTAAGAGTCATTGGTAAGTAATCTTCTTCATTAACTAAATTACTATTTAGCAATGCTCCTAATAGATAAGTGCTTAGCATATTTCTTGAGAGAGAATCATCTTTATATACTTTAATATCTTTCTGAGATACCATACCTGTTAGATTAATGCTATTATAGAACTCTGCTTTAGCATCCATAGAATCTGCTCTGTATGTAGCTAGCTCATCTATGGTAGCATACAATCCCATAACAGCTAAACATTCTATTTCTCTATCAGATGTATTACCATTCTTATCTATATCTAATAGCAAACCCGTTTTCATATCTCTCTTAGATATATTGGTAGACATAGAGTTCTTCTTACTAATAAATTGCTTCATCTTCTTCATTGGATCATAAATAACCATAGCAAGTTCAGTCTTTACAGGAGTGCCATCTTTATTTCTATATAAGAATGGCATATTAAGTTTCTCCATAAGAGGAACTCCTATTACATCTAAGGCTTTACTAATTTTCCCCATTGTAGGTTCTATCTCAAATAGTTTCATTTGAAACTTAACAGCAAAGTCTTGTTTAAAGAATTGCATAAAAGCATCATCATTCATCTTAGCAAACTTAGCTTTATAGAATGAAGAGTTCTGTTCTGTTGGGTCTAGGATATCTAGAGTTTTATATATTAATTCTTCTACTTCTTTTCTAGCTTTAAACATCGTATCATCTCCTTTAAATCAATGTATAAAAGAGAAAAAATAAACTGGCGTTAAGCCAGTTATAGTGAAAGAAGCACGAAAAGTTTATGTTTAAGATTTTTGATAATTCTTTCATTTACTTCCAAACTAGTAGAAAGTGCCAGTTTGTCTTTTTCATCTATCACATCATATCGTAAAAGATGGGCTAATTTTTTACTGCTCTCTTCAGTATTAGCAATTGCAGCTCTTAGTTCCTCAATCATATAATCCATTATAAATTAACTCCTTTCAAAATGGTATATCCTATATAGCCGACCGATATATGGGATATATTGCGTCTATTTCTTATTAATACGGCACATAAGGTCATGTCTTCTAATATTAGGATTATTTATAGCCTCTTCAAAACTATGAGTCGATAAGTATTCATCTAGATCATCTACTTCTACAGTATACAACCCAGACAATACAAATTTTCCAGTAAATCTACGAGGAGCATTGTTGGTAGGATCTGATAGTAGTATTTTGGTATCGTCTAATACTGTCAGGCTATCATTTACAGTTGTCGTTGATACTTTGAAATACCTAGCAATTTCAGTTCTACGTGGCATTGTTTTGTACTCGTCAAATCCTAACTTATCTGCAAGATAGATAGCTATTTTTACAGACATCATTGTCAGTTTTGAATTTTCTAATATACTATTAACAAATCCAGCTGGTAGGATTAAATAATCCATTATATATCACCTCAATATAAGATACAATATTTTACTATTGCTCACTTATATAATATATAATCAAAAAAGAAAGGGATAGCAAATTGCTATCCCTTATATTTATTCATTAATATCCCATTTGATTGTTAGCTCCCCAGAGGTTTTGTTTGCAGTGGAAATTATTTTATCCACTGTTATATCTTCTTGGGTCAAATCCCTAGTTGCAATATTGTCTAAGAATATTTGCTTTACCATAAATCCTTTAATTTTAATAATTACTTCCATCTGAGATGGCTCTTTATCTTCCATATTAAATACTCCTCTTCTATATTTATAATCGTTTCCATCCACTCGGCAAAGGTAGTTCGGCATACACCCCAGTAATATCACTAGGATCTTCTAAGTGTTCTTCGATAAACTCAATTAATGCTTTCTCTAAGTCGTCATAACTAATCTTAGTCTTATCAATACGTCCGATAAAACAATCAGAACAATCGCGATCATTCCAAAAGAACCACCAAGAAGATTCACTTTCTGCTAAGAATAACACATCATCTTCAATAATTCTATAGTCTGTATGAAAATCGCTTCCTTTCTCTATTGCCTTTTTAACAAACTCGTCCCATGGTCCATACTCTTTCTCACTCCAATATCTTTGTATTAATAATACCTTCTTAATATCAACGTAGTTAATAAAGCCGTTTAGATACGTATCAGATACATACTCAAATAACATGTTCATTGGCACTCCATTTAATAGTCTTTCATTAGACGGGTACTCCTCTGAATCGTCAAACAAATCAAAAAATTTATTCATACTAATCTCTCCTTTTTATTATACTATATCTTGCCATATTTTATATCTATTAAATTTTGTAGTCTGAGGATGAATTGTTCCAATAAGTTTATTACTAACGAATTTAGCGTTAGATTCGAATTGTCCATTGTGCTCGTATGTATATACTATCCCTTCTATTTCCCCTCTAACGCCAACACATCCCTTGGGAAATTGGTTTAGAATAATTTGAGGCGGAATAGCCGCACCCATATTCAACAGAGGAGGCTGTGGTATTTTATAATATTTGGCTATTCTGGTAAGGCTTTTATAGTCCAGTCTTTTATTATCAGCACTATATTTAGCAAGTAAAAATACTGGATCGTCCTTGAATTTGTATTGTAAAGTATGCTGTATAATACAATTCTCAAACACTAATCTCTCGCCCTCTTTCAGCATAACATCATATATGCTGTAATATTGATCTACCCATTCAGCCCAGGTATCTCCTAATACTTGCAAATCTGAACAATGTATTCCCATCTCTCTAGAATCATATCCTTTTCGATTTATAGGATATAGCATACCATTCTTCTTAACAACTCCAGCGTTCATCCCATCAATCTTTTCGGTAATAATAACTAAATCGTCTTTATCTCTCTTACATACAGTAAATTTAGTTATCTCGTTCTCATGTAATAGCTTATCAGTTACATCGATCATTTTACTTCCAGGTAGATGCCCTATATGCCCAAAATTTCTAGGAATAAGTTTACAGTTAACCATTTCTGGTAGATTTTTATACAAAATAATTCCCTCCTTTGATGCAATACATTATTGCTCACTTATATAATATATAGTCAAAATGCAAATTAGAAACTATAATAAAGGGATAGCATATCGCTATCCCTTGTATTTTAGAAATGATTTTCTACCCCATCTTTATACTCTTGCAAATACCAATTAGCTTTACCCCTGATAATATCCCCACCAGACTTCCACTCATCACCATTCTTTAGAATAGCTAAATCCCAACGTTCACATGTACTATCAGGACCATAGATATTTCCTTCATATCCAGTATGATCTGGATACCCTGGATCGTATCCATCTAAATTATCTGCGGCTTCGCCATGCGTCATATAGTTCTCTATAGTAACTTCTGTTCCCAACGCTTCAGAAATAACAGCCGTTATCATAGCGATAGATTCTATTTGAGCATCAGTAGGTGGTTCTTCTCCTAGATCGTTACTAACAGCTCCAACACATGCGCAGATACCAATACCAATAGAGCCATGATTTCTATAATACGTATGATTTCTTGTAATAGTTAAATCTTCACTAGGTATATAAATGCCACCATCGTCAATAATAGACATATGATAATCTGCAAACACTTGTCTATAGTGCCCAGCCGTCCAATGAAAATAAACTTTTAAACTAGTACCATGATCTGCAGCGTTTTCTTCTAGGATATCCTTAGCATCTAATACCATTTGTTTAATATCAGCTAAAGATACTTTAGTCATATCAGATAGATTAATTTGCTCAGACATATTAAAATTCCCCCTTTAATAGTTTACATAGTTGTTGATACAAATCACATTAATATAATGAAGGAGTGATATAGAATGTTCTTTGAACCTATTAACGAAACATACTTTGGGAAAACACCCGAGCTATTAGATATAGAGAAGACTATATCTAAGATAAGAAAGAAATATAATATAAACGATCCAATCAAAACAGTTATAAATGATAGTCTTATAACTGAAGTCGAAAATAAGATAGCTAAAACATTTGGGTTTAGTAAGGTATATTTTGGGTTTGATCAAGCAGTACAATATAACTGCTATACTGTTCCTGTAAGGCAAAAGCAATATGGTGATCTTGTAGATAAATATGAGGTTACTTCTACTGGAGTTAGATATAAAAAGGAAACAGATTATTCTACTCTTGTTGTATATACTACTACTTTATTCTTTAGTGATAAGATTACAGATGGTGAGATAGTAGCGGTATTATTACACGAGATTGGGCATAACTTTACTGAAGCAGTGGTTCCTATAGAAGTTTGTTTCGAAACTTTTAGAAAATCATTACAAGCTCATATATCTTCATTCATGGCAGTAGCTACACAAAAAACAAAAGAACTACCTATTATATCAGATACAGTTAAAACCATCGGATTTATAGTTACTAATACTCCTAACTTTATAAACAACTTCTTTCCAGATTCTCCTACCACAAAGAATCTAATAATGTATATAGGTAGAACATCTGATAGGAGAAGATATATAGATGAGAAATTCGCAGATCAATTTGCTACTATGTATGGATATGGAGTGGAACTATCATCAGTATTATCTAAGATAGAATATAATAAGAAGAAAGATCCTAATGGAGAAATAGCTAAACTATTAGATTTAAGTTATGGATTAATCAATACTTCATTAGAGGTTATGTTTAGTAATACTCCCATGCTAGCGGCTAGAATGAAAACCTCTGTTAATCTATTAGAATATGAGATAAAAAATAATGAAACTCTACCTCCAGAACTTAAGAAAGATCTACAGAAACAAATAAAAGATATAGATCTTCTAGCCAAACAATATGCTGTTATAGATAAAACTCCTAAATATAATATTGCGAGAAAAGGATACTTTAGTTTCATGTTTAGCAATATCAAAGAAGGAGATTTATTTAGCAAGTACATATCAACTACATATAATTTAGATAAGATAAACTTAGCACTAGAAAAAAATAAAAGAGAATAGCAATGCTATTCTCTTACCATATTTCTCTATCTGATATATCAGGGTAAGACCATTTCCCTCCACTATAAATACTCACAAGATTATCTGTATGTGTAGAATGTATTGTTGCACACAGGTCTATTTCTCGTGATTGGCTAGGAGGTATCTCGATAATTCTAGGTGTTGGTATTTCCGATGCTTTATAAAAATCTGCCATCCTACTGTATAATATTTCGAGACCTACGTCAGAACCATAACCATCATATGATTTGTTAATCATTATAAATAAACTATCTTCTGTATTATTTTGTATCGTACTCTTTGTATACTTTGATATAGAATGGGTGGAACGATTCTCTGAATATTCGTAATCTTTTATACCAAATCCTACTATATTTTTTGATAATAAAGGAAGAGAATCTTTGCTCGCATCTATAGAAATTATAATATTATCGTTTAGAGTTAAATTGAAATCGCTTTTAGTGGAATTGAATAGCCTAAAATTTAATGGCGTTCTTTTCGGTTTAATATATCCCAGTCTCATCTTACCCTCCTAAAAATATAAGAGGATAGCAATGCTATCCTCTTATAATAATTTTATACCTTATACTTCTGAGATTCTCGATAAAAGAATTCTAAGATTAATTCTTTTAATGATAATTCTACCTTTAAATCTCTACAAATATTAAGAACATTTTCTATAAATATATTTTCATCTGAAGAGGATAAATCCGATCCCTCTATATTAACACACTTATATTTCCATAGTATACCATCCTCTTCTATAGCAGACATAATGAATTCAGATGTCTCGGCACGTATTTTAACACCAGTATTATCATAATTCTTTTCACTACATTTGGACCATTTATTAGTTACAAATGTACACAAATTAAATATTGGATTTTCCAAACCATATGTAATATATAGTTTAAAACATAATACCTTTACAGGTGGAGCTGCAAAGGTTGCTAGTTCTCTTTTAGACATAAATTTATTCCTCCTTTTAATAGTAGACTAGTATTATGCATAAAATACATAATTCTCATTATAATAGAAATTCAATAGTATTGAAGACTCGATTCCCAATACTCTTTTCAATTTACCTATTGTAGCCTTTACGTTTTCTACATATGCAGCATTGCTTATCTCCATATTATTATTACAGCTATCTATTAAAATCCTAGATTCTATAGACGAGGATCTATTATCAGCACCAATAGATAAAAACTCAGATACCTCGATATATATTCTAATTCCCCCATTACTATAATTTTCCTCGTTAATACGTGCTAATAAATTGGCAATTATATCTTTTGTAATGGGAGTATCAGTTTTTACATCAGAATCAGAAAAGGCTAGTTTGCAACATAATATCTTAAAAGGAATCATACCGAATTGAGGCTTATTGACAATCTCCATTATTTCTCCTCCTTATCTAGAGTTGATAGCAATGTTTCTCTCGCTAACATCTCAGCTCTTCGTCTACTAGGTTCTCTAGAATAAAATAACTCATGCAACAGCCCTCCAGCAATATCACATTTTATAATAGAATCGCCATTATACTGATAATAGTTTTCTCCTTTTGATATATCAAATTCTTTATCTTCTATATGAGGAGAAGGAGCTACAATAAATCCTGGAATGGATATAGCACATCCATCTAATGTAGCAAGAACCGAATGCATTAATCCAGATAGTTTCTCTCTAGACGTTACAGCTCTTGACTCTTTCTCCCAATAGTCTATAATATTCCACATATAATCTAAAAATTCATTTCTTACCTCTTCTTCAGTCTTTTCTCTTGGTGTATCTTCCATTATAATTCCTCCTTTATTTTAATCCAAATAATTCAGCTTTAACATTGTCTACTTTGATACATGCCTTAGTATGTTCAATGATAAAAGATACAATATATAATATTAATGCTTCTTCCTCTTCTGGAGTTGATAAGATAAACTGCCCGATAACATCGTTAGAAATATCGATCATCATTACACTTATCTTATCTCTAAAGAATCCAATTTTTAATTTCTTTAAGATATGTCTCATAGGATTGCCTTGTTTATCGCATAGCGTAAACGTTACGTCATAGTAATTACCAACCTGGACTTTCTTAAACCCATTGTAGAACTTCTTTCTGTATAGTTTATAAACTATACAATTTACTAGCTCAGTTATCTTACCATTAGGATCTAATTCTTTCATTTAGATTCTCCTTTCTTACTAACGTTAATAATAGTAACCTCTTCATTACCAATAACTGTAGGAGCTTTAGAAAATACTACTTGATTATCTTTAATAATAATGATATCCCCTATAGTTAATGTAATAAAATATGTATGAGTAGCTATTATACATATATCCAGAGAATTATCATTTGGATCTACGGGTTCTAAAACTTCACTAAATCTTCCTTTGTAATAGTTTGCTGTATAATCATCATCGCTATGACAATAAGAAATCACTTTTAGTCTAGCATTCTCTAATGCATTAATAATCTCGTCGGCGCACATATCTAAGTTTTCTTTAGTAATTACAATCTTCTCTATCATTATAATTTCCCCTTAATAAAAAAGAGAAGGCTAATTTAGCCTTCTCTCTATTTGTTTTTCTTTAGATAGATTACTGTCTTCGACTCAGATATCTCATCTTTGCGTATAGAAATTATCTGCCTGTCTCCATCAGCTAATAAGGTATTCCCCATATGGATTTCTGTAGTAGACCCATCAGATAGTGTTAATCTGATATCTCCATACTCCATGTCTACTGCTATACCTTTAAGAGTACCAATATTATGACTAACACTAAATTCTTCTTTATCTGAATAGATATGGTAAATCCTTAGATTATCACATAAGCTCTTTTCTAGGTCTTCAATAATTTTAGCACTATTTTCTTTTGTCAATTTAATCGTTAACATTTCTATTCCTCCTCATACTCCGTATAAATATGTATCTTCATATTTAAATTGTAATACCAACTCAGTATTTAATTTTAAATACTCTTTCAATTCAGTACATCTAGCTGCGATATAACTAACTAATTTACTCTCATCTGGGTAGTACATATAGATCATATAATCAATTCCACCTTCTATTAAGATGGTTTCTTCAATATTAGTCCGCTCATCTTTTAATAAAATGCTTCCTTGCATGGAATACGCATATTTTGCTTTACTGATATTTACATTTAATGATGGATTCCCCTCAGCAACAGCCTTATCATTGAGAGTTTTCCAGGCTTCGCATATTTGTGTATAGACATCCTTTTCTCCTTTAGTATCAAAGAAACTTTCTAGGATTCCTAGAGTAAAACATAGATCTCTCTGCATTGGGTTTTCAAATACCATTCTTTTAATTTCGATTGTCATTATAAATTCCTCCTTTAATTCGAGAATAGCTTAATTGTTCTCACCTATATAATATATAATTCAAAAAGCAAACTATATCGAGGGATAGCTAATAGCTATCCCTCTTATTTAATTTTCCGTTATATACGTATTCATCTAATCCACTAATATAATAATCTTTTAAACACTGAGTTTCTTTAAAAGAAAACATATCAAGAAGTTTAGAAAACATATCTTTCTTATTATGAGATACAGTGAAGACTGGCGATCTAGTCCCAAGATATTCAAAGCAAGTTTCGAATAATCCTTTACCTACGCCTAATCCTCTATAATTCTCATTTATCTTGAATGTGCAGATTTTCTTTTCAGTATCATGATTTTTAACTATTGCAATTCCAGATAGAACTGTTCTGCCATTGTCTAGTTTAGATAAAGAAAGTATTATATCTCTTCTCCCATCTTTTATCTCTGGTAATACTGTATTGTAGAACCATTTTTCAAATCCAGGATAATTTATATCTTTTAGCTCATCATGTAATCTATCAATCATAAAATATCTAATACCCTCAGGTTCTATTTCAGATACTTTTAAATATGTAGTAGTAATCATGATTTATTCGCGATATGGACTACTAGTGTAAAATACATAAGTATTGCTTTGTTATAGCTATTCCTTGTAGCTAATCGTTTCTTTCTCTTTCTATATGAAATAGAGTTGTCTTCTAACCATCCTTCTAAGATCTCTTTAATTCTAAGAATATGAGGGTCTTTGGTATTAGGTTTAGGAGATATAGAGAATGTTATAAATGCTATATCAGATACTTCTTTAGTGTTAGCCTGAGCAAAGTACGTATATACTAAAGCTCTTACAAGTTCTTTAACTTCTAGTATATTATCTTTACTATTCAAGATAGCTTCTACTATAGATTTTATCTCTTCTGTTCTTACATTATTATCAGCAGACATTTTACATAGTTTATAATCTACAGATGTGCTATTTATCTTCTCCATAGACCTTTCTATAATACGTTCTGCTTTTAATGAATCGCTATCTGCTAGATGATAATCAGAATCGTCTAATGAATCACTATCATAAGTAATATAGTCTTTATCTGCATATGCTTTATAATACAACTCAGCTATATTCTTCATAAAGGATTTTATTCTATTATGTAATTGCTGTATAAGATATACTACATCTTCATCATCATAGCTCTTAAACATATCATCATACGAATCTAACCATGTTAAACCTACACTCTTTATAGCACCAAACACAGATCCTTTAGTCTTTAGATCAAATTTGTTACTAAGCATAGAGTTTATTACATATTCCATTACATGTCTATATTCCGAAGGCTGAACTTTAGGAAAAGCCATATAGTGTACCGATGGATAGAACTTCCCAGAGAATGCTAAGTAGATCATAGCCAATTCAGTATTCTGTTGATCTTTCTTCTTAATGAAATATCTAATTACTGTAAGCATAAGAACAGTAAGTTCGTCCTTCGCTGCTCTAGGATTAAACGCAGTAATGGGATAATAGTACGTTCCTTCTACTGCTTCTTTTATTTCTGCTTTAGTAATATCTAAAGCGTGTAGCATTTCGTTCTCATCATTCTCACCATAGTATATTCTATCGCATGGGCAAGTATCAAATATCTGAGCATTCCTATCATTCATAAACTTAGATATTACTTGTTTAAATTTAGGAGTATTCTTAGTTAAAGATTTCTCCACTTTAGGATATAATATTTTTAAAATTGACTCTGTTGATTTCAATTATAAACACCGCCTTTAAATAGATGTGTATATTAGAAAAAATAAAGGCGATTGCTCGCCTCTATAATTATAGTTTTAATACTGAATTAGGATCGTCGAAGAACTCATTGAACTCTTCCATGGTTTTAAATCTAGGAGTAATACTGAATTGATCCTTTAATTCTTTCCATGCCTCTTTTTCTAACTCTTCTTTTTCTTGTTTTTCTTTGACATCCATTATAAACTCCTCCTTTATATTGATATGATATTTGCGATTAAGAATTCTTTAATGATATCGTGGAATTCATATAAGGTATCAATAGTATATCCTCTTGTAGTGGATAGAGATACTATAGTAGCTATAGTGCCACCATCAAGTACCATTGAAGTTTCATCATATCCTTCACTTTTGAAGGTATGACCATTTAAACTAACGGTGATAGATCCTCCTCTGGATTTAAAGATATCCTCTTGTCCTAATATTCTATGAGCCGCGAATATCTCATCGAATGCAGAGTTGCATTCGTCATTGTATAAAGCCCATGCAATACCATTAGGATCGTTGCTAAGTCCTTGGTTTAATAATACCACAAAGAGCATCTCATTATTAGCACAATGTAATGAATGCTCTTCATCATCCATGGAAAATTTAACACCTTTAAAGTCTACAATATTAATCATAATATCACCTCAATATAAGATACAATATTTTATTATTGCTCACTTATATAATATATGACTAAAATAACTAAGTATTACAAAAAATAAAGAGATAGCTATTTACTATCTCTTATATTATCACCTAATCTTCTAATAATGTAAATGAATAGTGTTCAGAAGGATCATCTGCTCCAGTAGGAATGTATATTGTATTTCCTCGTATCATTATACATATAGCGGGTTCTTTTATTCTTGATTGGATACATCCCCTTTGGTTTCTATCACGGTCCTTAATTTCATAGAATAGATGAGTACCATCTATAGTACTAATTGATAGCTATAGATTTTTATCTTAGTTGGTCCTTTCAATATATCAAATTTGTCATCACTAAAAATTCCATATGCCCAAGATACATATTCTGATTGCTGTATAAATTCATTTATTTTTTCTATACATTTATGCATATCTTTGAATGTATAAATAGTTGCTTTCTCTGATTTAACAATTTTATTATAGCTATACGCTGGCATAATAAGATAAGTGACTTGGGTTTCCTTATCTAGAAGCTTTTCTAAAGCTTTCTCTGCCTCTTCATGTGAAGAAAACCCATTCTCTGTATTATGAAATTTTGCTAATACTAAACTACGATCATCTTTAATCCTAAAAATTCTATATCGTGTTTTCATTTATTTATCACTCATATAAAGCTTTACGAGTCTACCATATTTCCATTGCTTTAAAATGATAATAATACAGTTATTAGTATTTCTGATTTCCATATAATTTTCATCGTCTAATATAGTCCCGAGATCTATATCTATATTTTCAGTAGATCCGTCGTCAAAATCTAAAACTATTCTCCTATTAAAATCTGTCATTGCCACTTCGGTAACAGTAATCTCTTCATTTGGTTCGAATTTATCTTTACTCACATACTCTTCTATTATTTCTTCAATATTATGATATGTTGTTTGCTGAAATAAGTAAGCTTCTTTATTAAATTTATTTCCTTCTAATGATTTTAATATACCAAAAACTTCTAATATAGTATTCATATTTATCTTAATACAATTATCCATATTATTCATCTCCTTAAAATAAAAGGATAACTTTTAAAAGTTATCCTTTAAAAATAGTTTTACTATTAATAGTATAAGAAATACATGTATAATTATAAGTATAGTGGATGGTATTGCTAACAGAAGGGAAAATTTTAAAAGTTCTACAATTGATATCTCTCCCATTCTACTCCAACTCCACTTTAAGTGGATTTGAAACCATTTTGTTTCCAGCACTAATAGAAGATCCTTCTGGGATATCACATACTGGAATTCTTTTGATCTCATTATTAACTGTGATCTTTACTACATTGCTAGGTTTACATACAAGTATTTTTTTGATATTATCTGTCTTACCTAGCTTAATAATGCTTTGTCCTGCTCTTGCTCTAGTAGATAAAGGAACTCCATGTATCGATACTCTATTTATTCTACCAGATTCGGTAACAACTACTATATCTGTAGCTCCAGGATATAAACAACTAAACCCATCTATTTGATAATTTGTATCCATAGCTTTATTACCTTTGGTAATTCTTCTTAGATGAGGAGCTTCAGATCCGTTGATTCTTAATACTTTATGTCTAGAGTATATAAGAATATCACATTGCTCTGGCATGAAGATAATATCTTTAACCATATCACCATCTTCTAATTTAACGAATATAGTACCGCTAAACTGGACTGTTAAGAAATCATCTAGATCCATTCTCTTAATGAATCCGTTTTCAGTAATAACGTAGATAAAGTTTTGCTTATTCTTAGCAATACTGGCTACCATAGACTCTGTTACAATGCAGCAGATATTAGCACTAAAGTATTTATTAATCATTCTAATATCAATACCATTAGAACCTTTAGCTGCAAATGGAATCTTATGTACTGGTAATTTGTATACTTTACCTGCACTATCAAACATAAGAAGATTATCTGTATTGTTAGCAGTGAAGATATATCGTACTTCATCTCCACTCATAGATCCAATATTCTCATGCTCTCCTATCTTCTTGATAAAGTTATTCTTTGTGAATACTAATTTGAATATACCCTCTGGAATTCCTGATACCTCTGATTGAGAAATAATTTTGCTTCTTCTGGGGCATCCATATTTCTTTTTGAACATCATTAACTCTTCTCTAAGTTCTTTATCAATCTCTCCAGGAATAGTAATCTTTTGAATAAATTCTTGTACCTTCTCTTCATTCTTAGCTACTTCTTGTTTATATTTTGCTAGATAACCAGCAGAGAATTTCTCTAAATTAGTACTTAGTATAAACTTAGCCTGCAAAGTAGTTACTTTTAATTTCTTTACAAGATATTCGATATTCTCATTTCTATCTGTACCTTTTTGGGTACGAATCATCTGAATAATATTATCGATCTCTCCAGATTCCATAGCTAAGATATATAGATAGATTTCGTGAACTTTAGTCTTAACTTCTTGTAATCTATTACTATACATTCTATACTTGGTCTGTCTTCTAAACTCTAAGAAGTTTAAAAGATACTGTTTATAGTTCATAAGAACAGGAGTATCATTCTGTATAACTTCGAAGTTAACAGGAATAACCTTCTGCATATCAGTAGCATTATATACAATATTCTTTACGAACTCAGGATCGGACCCCTTCTTCAAAACGATAACAGCTGAGAATATTTCATTACCACCCTTATCTAGAGATGATAGTTTCTCTATTGCAGAGACTTGAGGTAAACCATTTGCCAATATAATCTTTTCCAATTTCTCTTCGATAGAATTAAAGAATACCATGTCTGGAAGGGATTTTACATACAAAGCTGGCTTGCCTTTGTACTCACCTATTTCAATTCTTCCTCTGACTATGTATTTACCTCTACCTGTTCTTGAGATAGAAGCGAAATCAGTTTCGATAATATCACTACCCATAGGATTATCTGGTACTAATACGATATCAGCATTAGGATGATCTATCAGTCTAATAGTAGCATCTATTACTTCTGAGATATTATGCTTAGGTACTTGGGTTTTCATCCCTACGGCAATACCAAATGCCCCGTTAATTAAAAGTAGTGGAACTGCAGCTGGTAAGAACACTGGTTCTAGAAATTCATCATCGTAGTTATTCTTCCAATCTACAGAGTTGGCAGCTTCTTGCAGTTCAGAAATAACACAATCTACTGTAAATTTATTCAATGATACTCCTGTATATCTTGGATCTGATGCTCTAGCGCCCATAGCATTACCAAAGCTACCATGAGCTTCTATTAAAGGCATATAAATCTCGAACCAGTTTACCATTGGTTTGATAGCATCGTTTACAGATGAATCTCCGTGGGGATGATATTTTCCTAATACCTCTCCAATAACTCTAAGTGTTTTAATCTTGCTATGCGTAGCTCTAAGATCATGATACATAGCAAATAGAATCCTTCTATGGACTAACTTTAATCCATCCCGATAATCTGGAATTGCTCTTTGTCTGATTACATAAATGGCATAGCCTCTGTAATCATCATTGTGTTGCGTTGCAACATTTACATTCTTTATTGTTTCCATTGGTTCGTTTACCACCTTTATGATTTAAGTTTTAGGGTAATGAGCGGTATTAACATTTTATAAAACTCGCCATATTTATTATTACCATGGGTTTTCTCTACAGCTTTTTCGAATTCTTCTATAGTTCCTATAAAACATCCTCTAGTAATTAATATATTATTATCTTTATCCAAATAAGCTGTTAATGTATCACCTTCCGATCCTATATTAGATATCCAAAATATATCGTCTTTACCATGTACTCTAGCATTACCATGTACTCTAGCATCGCCATGTACTCTAGCATTACCATATACTTTAGCATTACCACTTACCCAGGCATTACCATATACTATGGCATTACAATATACTTTACTATTATCATATACTTTAGCATTACCATATACCCAAGCATTTCCTTCATGAGATAGATTAGATTCTTTTTCTATCCACCCACCTAGATCTCCTGTCTTTACACCACCAAAGTCTTTTAATGCCCTTATTTGGTATACTTTACTACCATTTATTTCTTTAGTCGTATTAGTCAATTCATACTTTTTACTCATTTCATACACCTCCTATATTTTATGAGTATCATATATTTGTACTCACCTATATAATATATAATTGAGAAATTATATACAGAAATAGTGGACTAGCCATTATAGACTAGTCCACTATATTTTTATTTATTATAATTATTTACCTGTACTACCTAAGCCACCCATTCTTTTCTTTCCTTCTCCGATAGTATCACCTTCAACTGTAAAGAATTGATTAATGATACCTTGGCAGAATCTATCACCTTGTTTAATTTGAACAGCCACATCTGAATTGTTTTTGATCATAGCTAAGATATGACCTTCATTATTCTCATTACCATAATAATCAGAATCGATGATACCAACCGTGTTAGCTAGCATACAATCTGATTTGGTTCCTAAGCTGCTACGTGGGTATAAGCTAAGAATCTTATCAATACCTAATTGTACTTTAATACCTGTAGGAATAAGTACTCTCTTTCCTGGTTCGATATATACATCTACTGGGCAAGTGAAATCGTAACCCGCAGAAGTAGCACTGCCACGTTTAGGTAAAGGTAACTCTTCTAAAAAATATGTAATCTTTTCTTCCCGTTGTTGCGTTGACTCCATAGCATCACCTTTGCTAGATAAGAACGCTGCGAAAGTTTCAACACCAATTTTTTCAAATTTCATTATAAACATCTCCTCTTTTATTATGTGGACATTCTCTATCCATTATGAAAATGTACTAGCCCAATTAATAATTGATTTCAAAGATAGCGAAGCTCGTATGTCTATTATACGTTGATTATAAGATCCTTTAAAAGATAGAGTTTCATCTTTTAGTTCTTTTTTGTATGGTCCATCGACTAGAACATCGCATAGCTTTAGTAGTGATTTCATATTCTTATCTTCTAATATATCCATATAATCAAACCCGCTGTAAATCCATATATCTTTATCAGGGCATTCCTTCTTAAATCTCTTTACAAAAAGAATGAGTTCTTTAGCAGAGTACATCGGATCTCCTCCACTGACGGTGATTCCGCTCACATATTCTCTCTTACAATATTCTATAATTTCATTTTGTTGTTCTATAGTAAACTCTTCTCCGTAATTAAAGTCCCATGTCTTTTTATTATGGCATCCTTTACATTTATGATTACATCCACTAACAAATAGTACAGCTCTTACACCTTCTCCATTAGCGATATCGTCATAATATATATCGGCATATTTCATATTAATTAACCTCCTAAAAATAAAAAAGAAAGGGAATATTCCCTTTCTTTTAATCGTTAAAATATAAAGTATTGATTATACATGAATCTTTACGGTGAATAACAATATAATTTTCATGTACCTCTACCACATCACCACCATATATCATATCTATACATATTTTATCCTTTTTATTATCATACTTCATTGTTATATTAAAAGCACCTAATATATCACATTTTTCTATAGCTATTAATTTTCCAAATTCTTTTTGTTTTGTTACAGAAAATATATTATCGTTATGAATATCAGTAACTCTATTATTGTCATCTGTATTGATGATAAGATTATCAGTAAAACTAACGATTCTAGATTTTTTACCAACAAAAATATTTAGTTTTTCTACTAAAGTATCAATAGTGACTTCACTAACTTCTACAAGAGAAATCTTACTAATATCAAACATAGATTTCCCTGTAAAATTAAAAGTGGAAGTTGTCCATTTATCAGATATTGGATTGTGATGTGCGATTAATAAATCATCGTAAATTTCTAATATTGATCCTTCATATATCTTATATGGTATAGGCATATCTGTGGTAAACAAATTGATAACATTGGATATATCGATTTTGAGTATTTTGTCTATCGGTCTTTCCCTAGTCATATATGAACTACCAGATGTTATTATTTTAGTTTTGTCTTTAGCCGCCTCTCCAGAGGATATATACCTGATACTCCCAAATCCAGAAAATAAAATTGGAGTACCGATGAATTTGTTTAGCTTTTCAACAATCTCTTCTTTATTATCCTTTCCTACTACAACTAATTCCATTTTACATCTCTCCTAAAGTTTGATGCAATTTAATATTGCTCATCTATATAATATATAACTATAGAGAAGAATACCCATGTAGATAATCTACATGGGTATATCTTATAATTTTGTTTTCTTAGAGTGTTTATACCTATCCTTACACTCAGCTTGTTTTCCTTTATTGAACTTGTCTACGGAAGTCGATAGGTAGCCCGAAACTCTGCGTAGACGAGATATAGAAGATGCGCCACATTTAGGGCAAGTATTTTCTATCTCTGAAGAGAATCCACATTCAGTACAATTATCTATTGGAAAATTAATTGCGAAGTATGGTATATCTTTACTCATAGCAAAGTTTATTACTTTCTCCACCGCAGATGGGTTATTCATTACATTAGATTCCATCTCAATATATGTAATACACCCGCCGCCTGGGTATTTAGTAAACTTGCTTTCAATATCAATTTTATCGTATATTGATACGTGTTCAAATACTGGCACGTGATGTGAATTTGTGATATATTCTCTATCACAAACACCAGAGATTTTACCATATTCTTTTTGTAAGTTTTTACATATAGTATGACTTGCGCCCTCGGCGGGAGTCGCATATGCACTGAAATTAAGGTGATTACGAGCAGTAGCATCTTTAGCATAATTATGTATAGTTTCTACAACTTTAATTGCAAATTCTAATACTATCTTGTCTTGGTTATGATATTTACCAAAAAGTGCGTACATCGCTTCGCCAACACCAATATAACCAATGGCATTAGTTCCATGTTTCATAGATTCAAATATACCTTTTTCTATACTAGCTTTAGAATCGGCTATTACGCCATTTACATACATAAACCTACCAGATTTATAATTCTGAGAGCATATATAATTAAATCTATTTAATAAAGCCTTTTCTGCTAGTTCTAACATACAGTTTAGTTTGGTCGCAAACCCATCGATATCCGCTTCTGCTCTTTTACCTAGTGCAATACCATAGTCCAGACCGATCTTAGCTAAGTTAATAGTAACAGGAGTTACATTTCCTCTACCTGTTTTTTTATATCCCATGCCATTAACATCATATCCTATTAAAGTTCTGCATCCCATAGTTGCCATTTCTGTATCATAATCATAATCGGGAATTGGATGTTGATAGTGTTCGTTTTCATTATAATCAAATCCAAAACTATCAGTAGTTATACTATAAGAAAATTTATCCATTGAAATATAGTTTATCTTAGCCATACATTCATCTACAGATAATGAATAATCTTTATATTGACTATTTTTATCATCGATGCAAACAATAGTATCAGTAAATCTCAAATCTATAGATATAGTGCCATTTATATGATAAGTATGGCTAATCTTAGCATCATCTAATTCTACAATTTTATCCCATAACTCGTTAGCTTTTATTCTTTTATGAAATTTATTTCCGATTCTAATATTAAGTAGGGCATCCTTTGGAATGTTATCATCTGAAATAATATATTGAGTAAGTAATTTATCTGCACAGTTCATAGACCAATCACTATTTACCATATTAGGATATATAGATTTACATAAAGATTTTATTGCTAACTGTTTTAGATCATAATTAGGTGTTCCTGGTCTGTCATTAATATCCTTCTTATGCTTAAAAACTGAGATTGGAAAAATCGGAGTTTGGTGAAATTCTCCTATTCCTTCAATAGAAGCGCGTAAACACCACTCTGTAATTTTTCTACCTTCGAATGAAGTATCATCTCCGAAATCAATTGATGAGAAGGGGAGTTGAGCGCCCTTATTCCTTCTCGTTGTACCCTCGGTTTCCCGATATTTATTAGGGGAATAGACTATATCATCATCTCATGATACAAATGACTACCATGAGAGTCTCGCGCTTCACCTAAGGGAATTTCACCCTTAAGCTATCTACTCTTATTAATATTAACCCGTTCTGCTATTATTCTACTAACTATGGGGATATTAATAATTTTGTTAGTCGTTAGACTTTCTATCTTATAGTAAGTTTGCTCTTTTTCTATTCTATCTTTTAGAGCATCTTCATATGTAGTAAAATCAGAAAATTTTGTTTGTTTAGTTATGGGATCTGCGTAAAAACTTCTCCATCTATTACGAGATTTATCGAAATAGACCCCAGGATGTCCAGATTTGTTTTTATCTAGAAGCGTTCTATTTATAGCATTGGCTGTAGGTGTTACAACTCTTAAATTAGAATATCTATTATCTAATCTATTTCGATTTATATGATCTCTTACATATCCAGTTGGGCATTCTAATATTACAACATGATACGCAACTATCCTACCGTCATCTAAATCGGCAGTGGCATATCCTTCGTGATGTTTTCTCCACAGATAATATCGTAATACATCCCAAGTTGAAGAGTCGCAGATCATAAATTCATTGCAGTTAGATAGCCATACTTTAACAGTATCTTCATCTATATATTCGAATTCATTATATTGTTTTCTAGCTTTGTTATTTATAGAATTCGTTTCCGCAATTAAACACCCACAGCTTTTAGTCGCTGATCTGAGTACATCATAAAATCGGATAGATGCTGTATTCCCACACTTACAATCACAATCTAGGAATAAGTCTCCCGTCTCGTTTCTATGATGCCCAAAAACAGTTAGTCGATTATATGTTTTTCCTATATAATCATCCACTTTAACTCTGTTCAAACAGCCACAGCTTCTAGTTGTTCCGCGTTTTAAACTACCAAGTTGGACAGACTTGGTATTTCCACATTTACATTCTACTGATACGCATAAACTAGTTGAGTTTCCTCGGTATCCATCGAATTTTAATACTGTAAGATTCCCATAAATCTTTCCTACATAGTCTGATTCTTTTAATGGTATCGATGCCATTTTTACTACACCTCTCACTACAATACAGCTTAGCACTGGATTATTTTATTTTTATATGATGTATAATACCATATAAAAACTTAAACGTTCCCAGTTAGCATTATCGTTAGCTGCCATTTCCTGCAGTTAATACAAATGAAATATTCGATAACACACCGTAGATTTCTACGTTCACGAGTTTTTACATATACGTCGCCGTATAAGGTGCCCACGCTCAACGTTAAGCACGAGATTCCAAAGTATTTAAGTTATGGTATAATGCCTGTGTGGCTTGTAATCCCTCTTCTTCTAAAAGATCTATAGCATATTCATATGCGGCATTAGAATAATTTTTAAAAATATTACCTTTAGCAATAATAGAAGCTGTTTTAGATACACGATTATAAAGTATATCAAAATCTTTCCACGTTTTTGACTTTCTTCTATCGGCATATTTTAAACCTTTTTTGTAATGCTTCAAGAAACTTTTTCTTACATATGGTGCTAACTCATGATCTAAACTAGAACTAGCTACACCGCCAAAGATAGTTTGACTTGTGCATTGTGCTATTACTGCCACTAGTTGGCAAGCAGTTGCAAATGTATTAGCTGGTCGTACATCGCCATTTCTAGTACCAAACCCACAACGTAGCAATCTCCCAAAATCGATAAACATGCAATTGCTCATGCCAACTGTATATTCAGATAAATCATGTATATAAAGATCATTATTTCTATGAGCATCTGCTACGTCTGGAGAAATGAAATCTCTCAATGCCAACTCTTTTTGAATAATATTAGATGCTTCGTTCTTTCTACCGCCAAATGAATATTCATCTAAATTAGCATTAGAATTTTGCACATTAGAACAGCTCAATGCTTCTTTAATATGCTTATTGATATCGCTATTCATCTCTCTAATACGAGTACGTTCTTGTCTATATTTAATATATGCTTTAGCAACTTCAGGGAATTTCTTCATTAGTTTATCTTCTACTAAGTCTTGAATTTTCTCTACTTCTACAACTGATTCTTCCATAGCATTAGCTATATCTTTAGCAATACTAGCAGCTCTATTAGCTTGAGTAGATGCTTTAATTTCTTTTCCCCATACTTCTTTCATTGCTCCTAGAATTGCATTGGAGATTTTTCTTTCATTGAAGTCCGTTACTTTACCGTCTCTTTTTTTAATATAAGTAATCATGGTAGTATCTCCTTTATTTATAAAAAATAAAGGCATCTTAACGATGCCTTTTTGTATGTAATCTAGAATATCCTTTCGTCCAATATGAAACCTGCGGCTGATTTGTGACCACCCCCACCATATATTTCTGCGATCTTATTCAAACCAGATCCTGGTTTGGATGAATAGATTGAATGCTGCCATTTGCCGTTATTGGTAATATGAAATACGCAAACTGCATCATAATCATCGATATGATCTCCGAATAATTGAGAATTTCCAAATCCTTCAATAACAGAGATTTTCAATCCATGGAACTCAGTTTCTTTAGCAAAGCTTCTAAACGTTAATTCGTTCTTATGTAGATTGATATCGAAGAATTCTTTACCAATAGAGATTGCTCTCTGGAAATATTCTTCGTCATATAGTAGATCATACCACATTTGAGAATTCACATATGACATACTGCTGTTATAGATGAACTGATTTAAGTAATCTGCTCTCGGATCTTCTTTTGTCCATCTATCATACTTATCTACTAAATCAACAACTTTTTCGTTCCATCCTTTATCTAGTCCAATGCTAATAAAATATTCGCTTGCAATTTTAGCGCCACATCGTCCCATATCTAAGTCAATGATAAGTTTATCTTCTTCTACTAATTTAGAATAGTATTCGAAGTCTTTGGCTACCATATCCATAGCAGTCTTGTGATGATCTAGGAATACTACTAAACTAGCAACTTCTGTAATTTCTCTTAACTGATCTGTTGGGATACAATAGTCTACAATAAATACTACATCTCCCTCTTTTACCATATTTGGATTTGGCATTTTTGTTCCATAGTTACAGCAATGAAATCTTTTAGTATTATCTAATCTAAAAGCTTCATAGACCATTCTTCCTCCTAGTTTTCCATCTGCATCATCATGATGAAATACTACTATCTTCTCTTGAGTTCTAAAGAACTTTAGAGCCTTTCCTACGTTGTCTGAAACTACTCTTACTAATCTTTCTCCATCATAAATCTTTTTTAACATACTTATTCTTCCTCTCTTTATTCGGTTATTTATTCTGCCTTATGAAAATGTATACGGTTATGTAATCATTTAATCTTTACATAAAAATCCATATTCTCTTATACATAAGAAAATGTATAAACTAGAATCATTATTAATTACCTCTTGATAAGTAAAATAAAAGTATCCCCTTATCCACTTGGGATAAGGGGTATATCTTAAAATTCATACGCAGCAATATCTATATCTTTGAATAGCAAATTCTTATTACACTCTATTTCTCTGATCTCTTCGATTTCTCGCTTGATATCATTTACAGTATAGCGTAATAGCGTTCTATTGTAATCTGGATGTAGGGTAGATTCTCTTAATTGTTGTGGTGACATCTCGCCTAATCCTTTAAAACGGTCTATTTTAGCTGGTTGGTATGCACTAAATTTATTCATTAGACCATATAGACTAGTTTGCTCTCCATTAATATTGTAATATAAATGTTCACCATCTATATAATGTAACACTGGAGCACAAGCATCTAATAGATTTTGATTTAGAATAACGGTTGGGCATTTTTCTCCCAGTAAGCCATCTAATACTGGTGTGCCATTCTGTAATTCAACGTTCAAGAATCTATAGTTTGATTTGATCCTCTTCTTAAACTCATTGAACTGAAGATTTCTGATAGAGAGTACAAACTCTAACAGATAAGGATCTATCGCATAGTTATCAGCTACTATATTTAGATCTCTAATATAATTAGAATTTCTAGATAGTATTCCAACTAAATCAGTACCACTCAAATGTTTTTTGTTAATATCAAATACTTTATTCTCTATACTAAACTTAGACTGAGTATATTTGATAAGGTCATGTTTGGATGGGAAGTAAACTGATTTTTTATTAATGATTGTATGGTATAATGGCGGAACTGCACCATATATTCTACCTGCTTCTACCAATGGAACATAGTAAACTAAGAACATTTTAAGAAGCAATGTTCTAATATGTAGACCATCTAAATCTGCATCGCAAAGTATAATGATCTTCTCAAACTTACACTTATTGATATCGAAGTTCTTACCATATGTTCCGCCTAAGATATGCATAATGCCATTAGCTTCATCATTCTCGATGAAATCTTTAGTCGATTTTACCATAGCATTAGGCGGTTTCCCTTTTAACGGAAAGATACCTTGTCTTTCTGCACATCTAGCAGTTTCACAAGGTCCTTTAGCAGAATCCCCTTCTACTATAATCAACTCTAAATTCTTATCGCCATTTGGTTTATCATATTTTGCTGGTAAACCAGTTAATGCCGAGGCTGTGTATCTCTTAGCCATATTAACTTTTTCTTTATCACTTTTCATACGCAGATCTGCGGCACCTTTGAAGTGCATACATACTTTTTGCAAATCGGATGATCTGGCTTTACACCATTCATCAAGCCCTTCTATCATCAAACTTTTGATGAAAGGAATTATATCTCTATTAGAGAATATTTCCTTGGCTTGTCCACTAAACAACGGTTTAATATGAGACACAGACACTACCGCCCGTAGTCCATATTTTATATCGTTGTTTACAACTACTGTTTTAGATTTATTAAGATATATCTTATTCATATAATTCCTAAAGTAGTTTGTTAGTGCATCCGTAAATCCACTAACATGTGTACTATCATTAGTATTAACAGTTGGACATGTATTTGCAAATGAAAGTATGTTGGCGACTCCATGTGTGTCAGCGCAGTCATACGTGAAAGCAATATCAGCTTTCATATTTTTAGTTGTTCTGCTTAGAACAACTGGTTCGAAAAGTGGGTTGTCTGTATTGCAGACCAAGAACGAAACAATTCCATCTTCGTTCACAATATGTTGATCTATGATGGTTCCATTCTCTTTAATACCATAGAAGTCAGTTACTGCTCCTATTTTCATAAGAGGCAACAATGAAGTTATAAGAGAAAGAACATCTTCACATGTAGTAGTTATCTCTCCCATAATTTCGTATGAAGGTCTAAACTCTACCTTTGTTCCTTGTAAGTTATTCTCATTTGGAATTGGGAGTTCACCTAATTCTCCTCCTTCTTCCCATGCAATCGCATCTATAAATTCGATTCTTCGCGCTTCTGGTTTGCCAGATAGAGAAGCTTCTTTACATAGATAAGATTCTGCAAAGAACTCAGAACTTAAAGCATTTGTAACTTTAGAACCTACACCATGCAATCCTGCAGAGAATTCTCCATCTTTCTTATCATAGTTAGATGAAGTATTTGGTTCCGTAAAAATACGTTTCATGTTATCGTGAGGAACGCCTCTACCGTTATCTGATACGATAACAGTATGATTAGCCTCATAATATTCTAATCTAATCGTAGTACACGGAGAATCATCTTTTTGTAACTCATCCATACTATTCTGATACACTTCTCGTATCATATTGATAAAACCTCTATTGTTTAGATAGCCAATATATTGTCCTGGGTTTTGTCTTACAGCTAAAGAGAAGTCGCTGATAGTTCTTATCTGAGTAGCATATCCTCTTATGTTTTCAATTTGTTCTTTGGTTAGTTTTTCTCTAGGCATATCATTGCCTCCTGTATAAAAAATTTGGTATTTCTTTTAAACAAAGAATATAGACAGTAGATATATATCTACTGTCTATATCATATTTTAGCTTCTAAATCCTGAGGTTACATTTGCTGCTGGTGTAGGAGGTGCTCCTACTGCGGCTGTTTGATTTTCTTCGACAAATCCGATTGGGTTTACAAATCCATTATTTTGTGGTGCATATGCTGGATTTGGTTGTCCTGCCGCAAAGTTGGCATTTGGTGTTTGTACACTACCAAATTGACTTTGTGTTGGTTGTTGGAATTGTGGTTGACCCTGTTGTTGGGCTTGTTGTTGAGATGCTAACCATTGTTGGTATTGTTGGAAATTAGCATCTGCATTTGGCGGTGCATTTACTGCAGCTCCCATAGGAACTCCCATTGGATACTGAGGATTCATCATTGCATAAAGAAGATTAGCTCCATGCATAGAACGATTATCAGTAACACCTCTACCAGTGTTTTCAATCTTACCAAAGTACTCTGAAGCTACTTCGTATAATTCAGGTATATGAGGAATAAATCCTACGAATGAGTAGAAGTCACGACCAGCTTCAATTGGCACAGGACCATACATAGTTTTAATCGTTTGGAATAGATCATTGAAATCAGCGCAGATATCTTCAATTGCAGCGCGATCAAATTTATCTGGATCTAATAGAGTAAATGTTTCATGGCAAATCCCACAAGTATGTGTACCATCATTATTATCTTTCAATGAGATATTTCCATTTACAGGATCTTTGTGTGCACAAATAGCACGAAGGTATTCAGTCTCAGTCAAGTTGAATGAGAATTTAGGACCTTTCTCTTGCAGTTTAATGCATTCTTCTTTTGTTAAAGTTTGGTTCATTGGAATGGTTTGGGTATTGGTATTAGCAAATCCTGTTCCCATATTTGCACCCATACCATTATTTCCCCAAGAGTTATTGTTCCACATAATTTCATTTCCCCTTTATTTTTTATTAGTTTATGACTTCAAACTATTGAGTCTCACCATTATAATATATAATTATCTTAATGTTTACCCTGTGTAATTTTCTACTTTTAGTAGTGGGTTTCTTGATCCTTCTTGATATAATATGCAGGATCTGTAGTGGTGAACAGTTTCATTCTAGTATTTTCTCTAACATCGTCTGGCATTAGAGATGATCCCAATGCAGTACATACAGCATCAAAATCTACTTCTGATAATACTACTTTAAACTGTTGGATTTGCCCATAATCAACGATAGATAGTTCTCCAAATCCAGTGGGGTTTTTACTTCCCATATTAGGATTAGTTCCTACACTGTTATACCCAAATACATAAAAACGTTCTTTTGCATCGTCCCATCTTACGATATGAATTGCTTCGTTAAAAAACCCATATGCATTGTCTACCAATATCATAAGAGTAAGCGGTCTTTCTTTACCGTCGTTTAAATTCTTGTGTTTTATCCCGTGCACAAAATCTCGCAGCTCTATTACCTGAGGTGTGTCCATTATTATTGCCTCCCTTTTTATTAATATATTCTTTTGGTATATTTAGAATAGTAACACCTACACCATTGATGGATGTCACTAGTATGTATATGTCTAATACTTTAAGCACATATCCACTCCTAGTTATACTCATTAGATAATAGTATAAGTCTAAACCATTCTTTTTTAATTCTATTGCGTTTAATCCCTTTTGAACGAATCTGTTAATAAATCTTTTATGCGCTCTTTTTGGTAAACCTGTACGTTCTTTAATACGCTTACTTAAATGATTCGATTCTGCTAAGTTATAATTGTCTAAGAAAAGAACATAATTCTTGCACGACAAACGCCTCCTTAGAAAAAATAAAAGAGATATCAAAGATATCCCTTTTTATTATCATACTGTTGTGGTTTTCATAAACTATACTTAAAATACCGCATTTGATTTGCTATCATTGCTAGGTATCCTAAGTTTCTAGTTTGTATTAAATTAAGTAATCCATCACGTATAATAGTATATGCAGTTAGGCTATCATAATCTGCTTTAATGGCACTCTGCACATCATCACTATTATACTCTGGATGGTCTTGTAATACAGTTCCTGAAAAATGGCAATGGATAGAATAATACTTTACTTTTATCATTGCTTCTTTTAGCATGATATTAAGCAAGTAATCATTCGATATGTATTGACCATGCTTCTCTATATCAAAAGAACCATTAGCCATATCTCGGAAGAACATGGTCGATCTTCTTTTAAGATTAACCATGTTTTCCTTCATAAGAAAATCTTCTCCACTTTGCTTTAGAAAGTAGTCGAAGAAAGCACTTTTCTTTTTATATGGATTATTATTTCTCATAGGTTTCATATACTAATCCTCCTATTACTCTTCACCATTATATGGTTTAAAAGCTTGATTGATTTCTTCCTCATAAAGAGCATCTAGTTCTTCTTCAGACATGCTGTCATAGAAGTTTACCATATGCTCATTAAGCATAGTTTCATCGTAGTCAATAGTTTCTTTTTCTGATTCGTTCATATGCTTTTCTAAGCATAAGCGTAAGAAACTATATACGGTGATTGCATTTTCTAATGGGGTATTCTGAGACATTACATGACTTTGGGTAAGATCGATAGAATCGATATTCTCAAGTAGATAATCAAATGTCTCTTTTCTTCCAGTGATGATTTCAAAATCCTTAGCTTCCTTATTGGTATCCTCGATGAAATGTAACAACAGTAGATACTGTTTAAGCTCAGGCGGGGTTTTTGGTGCTTCCTCTTTACCTGTTAGTGGGTTAATACGTGTTACGATTTGCATTAGTGGTTTAATAATCATTATAAATTCCTCCCCTTATTTTGAGTCTTAAGTATTTGTACTCATCTATATAATATATAATCATAAATATCTATGCTGTCAAAAATATTTAGGTGTCGGAATTACATAGAAGCACCAGTCAGAAAAACGTGTTATCCCAGTATAGTTTAGGTTCTTATTTATAGCCTTATTTAGGTACTCTTCAAAGTATATACCATTCCTATACTGAGAACCTTGAGCTATATGAGTTGTAATAGCGTATGCCAATTCAAACTTTTCACCTTCGCTAAAAGGACTCTTCTTTATCTTATCTCTTTCATCGTGTGGAGCATTGAAGTACTTAAAGTCACATTCTAAAGATTCGAATACCCCATCAAATAAATCTGGTTTGAAGTCTATTTCAAATGTTTTACCATTAAACCCATATACACTAGGATAGTTAGCTACTGTGCCTATTAATCCATTTGCTAAGTTTATCCCATCAGCATCTACTTTCCAGTTATTCTTTCTGCATACAACTCTTTCGCCATGAGATGGTAAAGTCGAGTCTATGTTAAAGAATGTCTTTCGTATATACTTATTAAACTTATCCCTAGTCTTATTCTTACCGCATACGATAACTTGACTATTAGAAATCATATCAGACGTAAGCTGACTATCATATAAAGCATATACATTACCATAAAATCCTGGCTCTATAGAATACCCTTCTAAGATTCTATTAGCTAAATATATAATAGCATTCTGTGAACTCTGCCTCATAACTTGATTAAGATGATGCACCTTACCTGAATATAGATATGCTGGTTTGTCACATGGAGGAGGAAGCTGATTCAGATCTCCTGCTGCTATTATTTTAACTCCTCTAGATTCTAATTCTTTCTTTAATGAATACGGAACAGAACCAGCCTCGTCTATAAATATCAATTTCTTGTTTCCTAATGGTTTAGGCACAAAAATTAAACGGGCTTTAGGTTTGTTTAGATAATTGTCCATATTCTCCATATCATATACGATCTTAGGCTCAAAGAGCCAAGAGTGTATAGTCTTGGCATTAGTTAAACCTTTTAGTCTCATAACAATAGCAGCAGCTCCTATGTAACTCATAGGAGCTATATCTGCCATGGTAAGATTCAACCTTCGGTATATTTCATTCATTACTACAGATTTACCCGTGCCTGCTTTTCCATCAAATTGGAATACAAGCTCAGAACTGTTTAGATAAAAATCGATAGCTTTATTAACAATATCCTCTTGCTCATCGTTTAAATGTATTGGCATTTACATCCATTCCTTTTATTGTCCTATTATCAATGGCATTTCCTCCATCTAACAGAACAATCATATCAATATATTTTAGGGTATCCTTATTATACGGATTTCCTATTACACTCTGACCATTTTCAAATACTAATGTAAGAGTACCCTCGTCGTTACTTGTTTTGTTTGATAGATACATAATTTGGGTATCTTTGCCCATATATTCATTTACATAGTACTGTAATAAACCACAGCATAGCTTAATATTATTATACGGATCAAACGGCATTTCTTTTCTAGGATCTATAGGTGCTCTTAAATCTTTACATTTCTTACCATCAAATATAATTTCAGATAATTCTTCAGTATCTTCATTATATCTAGCGAGGAAACCAGTTTTATCATCTACTTCTAACTCCATTCGTTGCATTAAGAAATTCGCACAATCAAATGAGTTTTTCTGTAAAGTTTGTTCTTCTAATAATCTCTGTTGCTCTTCTAATAATTGTCGTTTAGCACTTATTCTAGCCATATACACTATCCCCTTTAAAATGAATTTTATAACAGTAAATTAATCTAACGATTAATTCCTTGTCACTTATATAATATATAATCATATTTGCTTAAAGGGGGTAAATAAATATGCCTGATTTTTTATCTAACGAAGTAGCTATATTACTTACGACTTGTAACAAATATTCTCCTGGAACTCAAACGTTTAGGCTACAGTCTATACTTGGGTTGCAAGAGAACTCTACTACAACAGAAACTGAAAGGATTAGTACGTCTCATCTTTTAAATGCAGATCCATCTATTCTTCCAGTATCTGAAGCTACAACATCTAGTGAGATAGAACTAGAGATACCCAAAGAGGTAACTGCTAATTATCCTACCAAATACATACCACCAGGAACTAGATTTATAGTAGGGTTTACTAGTGGCGATATAACAAAACCTATTATTGTTGGGAGGGAATTCTAATGGCTGGTATAGTTACAGATCCTAGACAAGCACATACTCTTAGTGAATTCCTATCCACAATGGCAGATTCGTCTGTAATAACATATCCTAAATTATCATTTATAGAGAAGAGAAATGGTATAGAATTTCCAGTAAAGAATATTCTAAACGATTATCTTTTTGAACTTAAGAATGTGGCTAAAGTTGTAGTATTGAATGAGAGTGAACAGAATAAGTACTTCTATAGACCAAAGATATTATCATCTGATATCTATGATACTACAGAGCTTTGGTATGTAATTCTGATGATAAACGATATGTGTGATGTGAAAGAGTTTACTAATAGCAGTATTAAGATGCTGCATAAAGATGATATGGCAAAGTATATACCAATGATATATGATGCTGAAAGGGCAGCAATAGAAACATACAATGGACTTCATTCTTAATATACGCAGGTGTAGTTATGCTACACCTGGTATCTTTACCCTCTCTGCAATAATAGTTAATTTAGGCTGAGGAATAGGTACTCTTTCAACAATAGTAGTTAATACAGGTTTAGGTGGAATTGGCACCCTTTCTGCTATAATCGTATATACAGGATCTTTATATGTAGTATATGCGGCTTGTTTATTTTCCCCATATACAGTTCCGCTAGTAATTAGCTTACTTTCATTTGCTTCTAACTCTTCTATGTCCTTAATCTCTCTAACTGTTGAGAAGCGTATAGTATCACCGAAGGTTTTCTTGATTTCGTCTGCATCCCTAACAAGACTTTCTTTATATAGAGGTCGTGTTAATCCTTCATCCTCCATAAGTCTAACTTCATTTCCTTCTTCGAATGGTTGATAAAATGCGGCTACTTTCGTGAACATTTTGTATCGGTGCTTACTTATTTTGAAGCCCATATATTTTTGATTTCCTACCCATTCAGGGGTAATAAATATAGTGGCATCTAGATTTTCATCAATCAATGAAGACTCTCCAATATTGGCTCTGCCTAGTTTCTTAACTAGGTCGTTTTTATTACTACCACGGCTCTCATCTACTATTCTAGCAGCTTCTCGGTTGAATTGGGAAGCGGTGATAACAGGTATCTCTTTATATATAGCAAAGTTTTTGAAGTCATTGATTACATTACCTAATCTAAATCTTTCTTCTTTGTTTTCATCCATAGGTTTGATTCGTTTTATGTAGTCTTGAAGCATTGCGATAACTTCGTATCCTTCATCCTCAAGATCTTCTGTTAATTTATATAGGTAGTTGGTATTTACTGAATTGATTGGCTTGTACTTAATGACGATATCTATAGGGGAATCCATTGTTACAGCTAATTCTTTAGCCATCATTAACTGAAGAGCTACTTCTGGAGGGTATGATGAAAGATCCTCAGATGAGCAGGCAATATTAAACATAGTTTGAATACCTTCTTCTGTTTGGTTTTCCATCGTTAGCAGAACGATACATGGGCGTTTTGTTTTATCTTTACAGACATAATTTCTATTATACTTCTTAAGCTGGAATAATAAGTTTAGTAAAGTGATAGTTTTTCCCTCTCCAGGAAGACCAAATAAACAATATACCCTACCCCCCTCAAATCCTCCCGCAAGTATATCATTAAACCCTTGCATTCCAGTGGCTAATTTATAAGAAGGTCTATTCTTTTTATTACATATAGCATACACGGCGGGTCCTGCTTGGGATAATTTGAATGTGTCATTCTCTCCGTCTTTCTCAATATCATTTCTTCTAAATTGAGTCTGTATCTCATTTATCTGTGTCTTCAATTTATTTACAATGCCCATTTTACTAGCATAGCTAGCCCCGTTATACTCTGTGCAAGTATATTGCAGATCTGATACTTTGTTATTTATGAAAGTTATATCCATACAAGATGATATCATCTCTTCAACCCAAGAAATCTCAGTATTTGCTAATTCTTGGAAATTGTTTTGATCGAGTGATTCGAATTGCGATCCTATCATACCATAAATATCTCTAAGAACATATTCTCTTTTAGTTACTTTCTTCTCTAGTTTAGTATGTAATGCAGCTTTACAGAATCTGAATCTAATAATAAGCTCTTGGTTGCTTTCGAACATAGCCTCGTCTATTTTACTAAAAATAGTATTTAGGTTTACAAGAGAATTCCTATGTACTGCAGTGTTCTCAGATAAACAATATGAGCAGAATGTATTCATCATAGTCAAATCAAAGTTAAATTTAATACCTTCAGGTGGTTTTTTCTTTGGTTCATATTTTGCCTTTCGATCTTTAAGATTCATTCTATTCTCTCCCCTATTCTCTATTCTATTACTTAAAATGTAGAGTCTGTAATTTTTGCAATAAATTCTTCTAATCCTTGAGCTGTAATGTACACATAGCCTTTGTTTTGGTTTATATATCTGCTTAGCTTATCATATTCTGATAGGTCTTTGTTATAGACATATTGGTTCTCTTTATATTTGGCATCTAGACTTTTCATATTCTCTATTACTTGTTCATTCTTAAAGTTAGCATCTATTTTTATAGAAGAATTCCCTCTAAAGTGAGACTTAAGTATATTTATATTATCTTCATTGTTCTTTGTAAGTTGTACCCGTATATTATGTATCCCATTAGCCTGTAGATTCTTTATGTAAAATATAACGTCCTTAGGATCGTTATCGATGATATCATCCAGGTTAATAGTATCATATCTAAACGACTCTATTGGTTCGAAATGAACGTAGTGTTCTCTCGAATCTGTATTATGTATTAGGATCATGAATCCTTTATCTTCTTCTTCTCCAAACTTATCTCTAATTGGAGTTCCACAGTAATAGAAATATGTACTAAAACATCCTGGAGTATGCCTGTGCCCTGACATAATAGGACCTGCACAATTGATGAAATGTTCTATAGAGAACACTGGTTCTCTATCCGAATCTAGATCTGCTTGGTCTTTTCCATATATAGTTCCTTTGAATGTACCATGCATATAAACCGCATCATATATCCCACTATGATATAGAAACTTCTCATAGTATTCTTTACCTTTACCATACATCTCTGGTATGATTAGAACCTTTTTACCTTTAATATATTCAAATCGTACTTCTTCTACTATTCTAACGTCTACACCTTTATCTACTCCAACGTATGGATAGAATAATTTTAACTGATCCCCTTCATGTGAGGTTGTACCATCGACTATAACAAGAGTAGCGCCTTTTCTTCTACATATATCAACCAATGCTTCTATGAAATAACACGCATACATAATAGCATCCGAATTAGCCATAAACTTATGCTCGAATATATCTCCATTTATGGATACTATGTCGATAATAGCCATATTTTCTAGGTAGTTTAAGAACTGATCCCTGAGTATATTAAATTGTAATAATGGGTTCAAAACTCCGAAATGTAAATCTGCAATATGTACCTCCACAAATAATTTATTCACTGTATTTACCCTTGTCGCTATCTCTGTAAGCATCTTGATTGCCTCCGTTCTTGTTCGATTACAATAGTGTAGGCTCATATTTCAAAAAGAATATGGGATAGATTTCTCTATCCCATATATAATTTAAATGTATTTAAGTAAAACTTTCGTAAATGAATCCATTAGACAATCTATGATTGTTAGGAATAATTTGCGCCTATATATAGTATCAACTTCTGCTTCACCATCTTCGAACGATATCTTATTTCTAAGCTTACCATTGTTTGCTGTCTCTATAGTAATATAGTTTGGAGCCGTTAGTGTTATCTTTATGGTCTGGGCTTTATTAGGTTTAACTATAATTGTACACTGTTTCAGATTAGATTTCAGCACTCCAGAGATACCATTAATATCGGCATCATTCTCAAATAGATATAGAAGATCTAGGTAATACAAAAACTCTGCTATATCCACCATACAATTAAAGCCTGGGGATAATAACTTTAGACGTTTCTTAAGTTTATATTTAAACCACATCTTCTTTACTATATTAGGTATAGGATTGTTGAGCATTTGAATAAATTCATTACGCTTAGCCCATTCAAAGTTTGCAAATTCCATATCTCTATCTCCTCCATTTATGTAATAAAATATACTCTGTATTGGCGGCTATATCCGTTCTTACAATTCGTTCTATGTTATCCTTCACCCCTATCAGCCTAGCATCTATAAGAGAATTATAACTAAAAGACGTACTACCATGCTCTGTTGCTAATTCTATATATAGCAATTTATTTTCATTCACTGTAACTTTTATAGAAATATCGCTATATACACTACTTTTTTTAAAATAATAGTCTATAGATTTAGCATTGTTATACTCATCATATATAACAGTTATCTTACTATTATCATACCGAATTATATTATTTATATCTCCTTGGGCTGGAGGTAAATTTTTCATAACGGTTAGAAAATTGACATATTCTATTATTAGAGATCTGAAGTCTAGTATATCGTTAGGTCTATCAATATACATTTTTATCAATAATTTTACTTTTATCATATACCAAAGATACACAAATGGGAGTATAAATACTCTCCTAAGAGCACTTTGGTTTTTTCCTACAGTTAATAATATTTCATTGAATAATTTGATAAGCACGAACATCAATCTTCCTCCCCTATTATCTTATAACGTCGTTCTACTTCTGATATATGGTAATATGAATGCACTAAAGAAAGATAAGTTCTTTCGCACATATTAAAGAAATCTAAAGTATTAGGATTAGTAAAATCCAATACAAGCTCTTCAAAATCTGGAATGTCTTTCTTTAATCTAAGTACAATCACTCCTGATATATTTGGTAGATTATTGAATTTCACCATATAATTATATGCTGCTAACTGTAAGCAGTATTTGTATGATAGTCTATTACTAGTCTTAAAATCTACTAAGTATATAGCTCCGTTTATCTCTATAAGAAGATCATATGTACCACCAAACCAAGGACATGTTAAAGATACTTCTTGTCCTAATATTTTAACCTTGTTAGTAGAATTTACTATGTTCCACCAACGTTTAAATGCTTCAATTGGATTTGTGGGAGTATTGTTAGGAACTTCTTTTTCTTGTAAGAATTCTTCTATACCTTTGTGGGTTCTGGCGCCGTAATCTGCAGCTTCTCCCAAAGTTTGTTTATATCCTTTTCTTTTAAACCCAAGAGAGTTAGCCCAATATAAGAGATAATCTTCATGGATCATTTTACTTAAGATACTAGTTACCCTTGGTATTACTCTACCTTTATATGTATACATGCTATTTATTTTTCCTAAATCTATATCTTTTAAAGATTCCATATTCATTTTTCTTCTCCCCCTTCTTATTTATTAGTCCTTAACAAATTAACTTTGTAAAAGTTGTCTAAATATACCTACTCTAAACATATTAATAAACTTAGACGAAAGGTGGAAATACAAATGATAAATAAAATTAATAAAACCTACGCAGATTGTTTCCTTTATAAGAAACACCCAGCATACAATGCAGTTTTAACAGAGGCTATTATGGTTAGTGATAGAATAGATAAAGAGGCTAAAGAATTTGAAGATGTGATATATGAAGTAAAACGTACTAGGGTTAGTAGCAGTTTGCTTAAAGTTCTTACATCTAAGAATACACAGCTTATTATTCCTCCGCATCCATTACCTAAATCTTTTAAAGTATTTTGTGCTAAAGATGCGAAAGAAGATAGAGATACAGTTAAAGTATTTATTGATTGTTCTAATGCCATTACTCAAGATACTAATGGTTATAGAGTAAACGAAGGAGTTCTTGTATCTTACTTAGTCAATGCAGAAGTAGCTATGATATATGCATTGAAACCAACAATGGTAATTAATAACTCTAAACTGCGTGAGCTAGGGGCTAATTGTTTTTCTTCTATGCTTACTCATATAGTAGATTATATTGGCAAGATTAGTATTGTAGAGGGGGCTAGAGACAAATGTTTATATTTGGCTGCTAGATATTATCTAACTAATATTCTTATGCTAGAAAGCGAAACTACTATTAGAGATCTTTCTAGAAAGATTGCTGGTATTACGGAAACGAAAGAAAATACATATGACTTTATTATTACCAGGAATGATAAAAACCCATTCTTAGATATTAAAGAGTTTTGCGCTTTACTTAGAGAGATATTCAAAATAGAAGGTATTACGGCAGATGTAATTGTAGAAAAATGGATGTATCTATATGGTGAAGGAACAGCATTTGGGTTGGAATTTTATCCAGCATTCTCTGCTATGTTAACTGATGCTTATACAGGAGCTTATATAAATAACCAAAAGACGATAGATAAAGTATGTGGCAGATATATGATAGACTATGCCAAATCAGTAATTTATGATCTTGGAATATGAGGTGATCTCGAATGGTAGACTTTTCTATAGATGATACAGATGTCTATGTAGAAAAACCAGAGAAGGAGTATTCACAGCAGGAGAATATCAATAAGCTTATTGAGTGGAAACGATGTAATACAAGAACAGCAGTGTCTAATCTACAGAAGGGATTGATACCACAATTTTTAGATTTAACATGGAATAAAACAGATACCTATTTTAAAGATAATGCATATGTGGTATCTAGAGATTACTTTGAGACTTGTATTCATGTAAATGGCATAGTGAATAATATATTCTTAAACGAAGATGGAGGAAGATTCTTTTATACAAAGATGAAAGATGGATATGATAATGGAATATTGCAACCATTCCTTTTGTTTGTTAATAAAGTTCATATTGCTTGGTCTAGAATAACTATAGTAAGAAGTGATTTTAATATATCACTTCTTATTTCTGATATGGATAAAGATATTCCTGTAACCGATGTACAGATATTATCCATACCATTTCAGATCATTTATGGTGAAGATGAAGATGAGTTAGCTGATAAGCGGACCATGTTTAGGTTTCGTAAAGATGGTACATATGGTTATGGTTCTTCCATATTTGTATATCCAGAAGATGATAATACACAAACATATTCTTTCTCTGAAAATAGTTATGTAAACTTTGATATGAATATATCATATAAAGTATTACTAAATAGAGACAATATTATTGCATTCAATTCTATTGGGGAGCTAGATAAGGATCTTGTTATCGATATAAAAAATAATAATCTCTTAACTACATCTCAACCTAATACAAAATATTATTTATGCTGTATATATAGTAGTTTGTCTAATCTAAACGAAAGCAATAATACAAGAGGGTTAAATGAAAGATTTGAGAAAGAAATAATAAATGGATCTTCTGGCGATGTACGAAATCTAATCTTAGATAAGTTTGATTTTACACATATTAAATCTCTAGATTACCCTTCTAATATTTCTAATAGTTTGAACTATGTATTTAGAGAAGATGAGAATAAGCTAGATAAGATATTCGAGGATAATAAACAGGTAAATATCATAGAGTATGACATATCAGCTCTAGATAAAAGGTATTTGGTTAATAATACATTAACAATGCTGAAAGATGTGTATAGTGGAGATGACAGCGAATCGTTCCCCATATTCTTTCATAATGGAATGGTTCCCAGTTACTACAAAGATACAGTATATGATCAAAATTCGTTCAATATACAATTACCAAACGGAAGCACTGGTACGTTTGAGATAGTATACTTTAGAAATATTAACAATACTCTTATTAAATTAGATCTATCACATAAGGCTGATAGTGATTATCTTAATATAAAAGATTGTGGTATTCCTAGAGAAGATCTTATTGTATACAGCGCATGCAGAGGAGAACAAAATCTATTCCCTATAAACTATAGTATAGATGCTAATAGTAATATAGTTCTTTCCAATCCTAGATACCTAGAGGCTCAGCTATATTTAGGATCTAGACGACAGATGTTATATGAGAACTATAGTATACCTACTAATACAAACATGCTAGAACTTTCTACTAAATTCAGAACTGGATTTAATGGTAGTAAATATATGGTATTTGTAAACGGCAAGCTAATAAATAGTGCATTTTATAGAGTTTTAGTTCCTTCTCTAAATAATAGTAGTATAACCAAAAGGGCTATATATACAATGAGAACCTTCAAAGCGGGAGATAGAGTGGATGTATTCTATGTAGGTCCTACTATTACAAACAAAGTTCGAGTTAGTCAAGATCTTCTAACTCATTGTATAAAAGTGAATGCTAATACTACTGGACAAACTAGATTTAGAGTTCCTTATCCATTTGCCAACTATCCTAGAAATATAGATAGCTTCTTCTGTATTAAAGGCAGTACTTATATCGACAAAGCAAGATATATACTAGATGGAGAAGATATAATATTTACTGATGGAATGCACATCGAAGCTGGATTAGAACTACTATTTCTTTTTCCGTGTTTCAAATCTATATGGGATGATAATGGTGTTGTCAATACAAACGTATCTCTTTTAAATAGAGAAAAAATAAAATTCCAAGAAGTAGAGGTTCCTATAACATATACAGGTCAAGGAACGTTCGCTATACCATATCCATTCCCAAATTATAAAGACATGAAATTCTTTATAACCATGGGTAGTACATTCTTTGGGGACGATAGATACGTAGTATCGGGAGATAATATTATCATAAACTCTGGAGAGGTATTAAAAGCTGGACGAATAATGAAGTTTACGTTTGTTCATAATAGTGGATTCTCTTTAATAGAAAAGAAACAAATACATGTAGAAGTTCCTGCTAATCAAACGGTTGTAGATATTCCTACTCCATTTAATCGTATTGTAAATCTATCTAATCGTATGACCCTAACACGCGGAACTATGTATCTAGATAGAGAGAGATATAGTATAGACGATAAGAATTTAAAAGTTACTTTATCATCTCCTTTATCTACTTCTATAACCAGAACTCTAACCTTTACATTCTTTTACATTGGTGGTATTGATAACGGAGCATGTGCATATCTTTCTAAATCTGGATATATCTGTTTAGATAACATAGATAGGAACTTTAATAAAGAACTATGTATGGTATTTGTTAATGGTAAGAAGGTTGCTAAATCTGAATTATTGGATATTTCAAATAACCTTCTTAAAGTTAAGAAAGATATTCAAAGAAGATATGATCTAACCGTTATTGGGTGTTCTCCATTAATATCTGAACTGAAAAGTATGTATCCTACCAAATCTACATGGAATACAACTACTGAAAATCTTAATGATATATAAAAAATAAAGAGAGTATGCATTTAGCATACTCTCCTATTTAGTTGCTTTTATTATTTATATATTTTGTCATACTATCTATAGAATCTTTGTCTGTTATGTAATCATAGGATTGTAACTTGAGTAAATACTCCAATACAGATTGATCTTTATATCTAAAATCTATAGGAATATGCCCATTATCCATTAGCCAAGTTAAACTCTGAAGAGATTTTTTGATACTGCATTCAGAGTCTATATTGAATATGATATTACCTAGCTGCTTAGTTGTTATCTCATTGTGAGATGGATGAAATAAATAGTTTAATATAGGAATAGATCCGTTTTCAAATGCCATTCTAAATAGTATAGCATTGTCTAACTTCTTACGCATACCAATACATTCAAACTCAGTATGCTTATATTTTATGAAAGCTGGAACGTTCCCTGATATTATTATAGCTTTCATAAATTGATATTTATCATTTAAAGGAAGTATATTTTCTAGAAGATCCATTCTTCTAGCATTGACCAGCTTAGTCAACAAATCAATATATTCCTCATCAAAATAAATATCTGTGGCATCGAAGTCTTTGTTTAACACATATGTCTTATGTTTGTTTTCTCCTTTCTCTACCGATAATAGCACCGTTTCGTCAGCCGTGACAACACTAGTATTGTTAAATTTGTACATGTATAATTCCCCCTTAGACAGAATATAGAGAGTATGCTATTCACATACTCTCTTATCTGATATACACGCATTTAAGTGGTAGTGTTTCTTAATAACCCCATCTTTTATATTAGTGCTTACCACTGCAGCTACTAATATATTATGTAGTGCTTCATTATTAAGCACATTAGTATTACCATAGTAATACTCGGAAACTAGATCATCGATAATTTTACTATACAATGCAGCATTTCTCTTAGCTTCTTCCAGAGTATCGAACTCTAATCTTTTATTGTTATTTGTTAGATATATTCCTGGGTATCCTGGATTGTTACTAGAAAATTTTATTGTGTATTTCCCCATTTAATCACCTCCTTATTCATCACTTATTTTGATGATGTCTTCTTTAGACTCTCTATTATAAGTGTATACTTTATATGTACATTCAGTTTTATTTTTATGGAATATATCTTTTATGGCAAAGATTATGAATCGTATCAATATCATTTCAATAGTAAAAGCTATCATTAACAATAAAAACAACACCTTTATGTAAATTTGCATTCTCTCCTTATCCGAATACAATAGTACCTTTCTTCGTTTCTATACAACCGATTACCCATCCGAACGAATCTCTTTCCCCTGGATATACTACATATCCAGCTTTCTGCATTTTCATTATAATTTCTACAGATGGTTTTGGTGGTATTGCTAATACTCTATTAGCCACGGATACGGCTTTCTTTACTAAAGGATTTTCCTTTGAGGTTTTGATATCCTCGATAGAGGTATCCGCCTCAATTTGATTTAATAATTTTACTAATTCGTTCATTGTAATCCTCCTAATATTTTTACTCAGTTATATAATATATAACTCAAAAATTATACACTACGTATTGTATCATTGTATATTCTTGAAGATAAAAAATAAAGGTATTACGAGTGTAATACCTTTTATATATTATTTATGTTACACCTTAGAATTTTCAGCTGGTTTAGATAATATAGCTTCAATTTTTCTAAGACAATTAGGAATTACTTCTGTTATACTTTTGGTAGTAATATCCAATTCTTTTCCAGTTTTATCTTTTACTTCATTATATTGTTTTTCGAAGTTCTCTTTTAATTTTTTAGCTAATTCTAAAGCCTCATCAGATCCCACTTCAACTCTTTCTACTATATCTTCATAATAAATATCAGTTGCTATATTAGAAACTAATCCATTATCTATAAAAGAGCCTATATTTTCAGTTAAACCCTTTCCTACCTGATCGCGATAAAATATAGCCATTAAATCTTGTGTGTCTTCAGTGAACCCCTCAGACTGGGCAATTCCTCTTAATTCCGCTTCTGCTAGTTTTTCACAAAAAGCATGACTAGCAGTATCAAATGTTTTATAAGATATATTATTATCTACTAATAGTTTTGTCGCTTCATGTTGTTCGCTAGAATTCACCTGAATATAAATTGTCTTTTCAGCTCTACTTATTCCGTGAACGTCTGTAAGTTTAATCATCTTCATCACTCTCCATATTATCTTTAAATATATCTGATATTACTGTACAAATATAATCGTCGTCTAACATTCCACCATCACAAAGTATATCAAATAAAAGATCTTTATTTTCATCTTTCATATTGATAGCTTTTTGGTATACTGCCATCTCATCTTTTTCAGTTTCCCTGATCTCAGATCTGAATCTGAACTCAGCTTCGTCTTCACAGAAAGCTCTTCCTGCTTCAGCAAATGATTTATATGGAATATTATTGGCATCTAAGAAATCTTCAACATCGCTTAGATTATCATTACATACTTTAATATATGAGCACTCCTCGTATATAGGCAATCCATTTTCATCTAAAACAATTACTTTTTCTTTATTCATTATTATTTATCCCCTTTACACTCTTCTAATAATTTACCTAATTCACATTCGTTAGTATGTGAATCTCTTTTACCACAAATTGGGCATAATCCAGTATTAACATCGTATCCAGCTGACCTGGAACGTAGTAAATATCCACTTCCTTCGAGTTTCTTAAGCAATAAGAATACTCTTTCGTGGAAGGATAATTGATTTCCATTTAGCATATTGATTGTAAATCCTATTGGTTTGTTGCCACGATTACACCAGTTTACTTTACCACAAGATTCAAAGTCTTTACATTCATTTCTACTGCATATATGCATATATTCCTCCCAAAAATAAAGTAACCAGTATACAAATTGTATACTGGTTCATAACTATAATATATAAGCATTATTTATTTTGTGCAGTTACGTAGGAACAAGCAATCTCATGATACTCTATTAGAACTGTAGATTGTTTTAATTCGTCTTTCAGTTCTAGAATATTCTTAGTAGCCATTTCTTCATATAATTCATTATCGGAAATAAACTGTGGGTTTCTAGTACATTCAATAGAAAAGGTAGCTTCTCCTCCTTTTGGGCATCCCCATTCTTCTCTATATACAGTACAATTTACATCAGATATAACTGCTGATACGTAGCACTCAAATCCAGTTTCTTTCTTATATTCCAAGAAGTTCTTTTCCGCAATACGTTGATATCTTGCAGATATATCGCATAATATACTGCGTGCATCATTTAAAGGTTTACCGCAATCATATCCAGCGTTTATTCCTAGAATGGCACTAACTTTATTTGTTTTGTATCTATTTAGCATGTTTACATTCCTTCCAGTTTTGTTAATTTTCTTTTAAGAAATTCTATTTTCTTTCTGATATTAAACTTTTGATTAGCCCTATCTCTAGCATCTTTATAGTGTACTCCTCTATTCATTAGAAAGTTTGATATACCCATAGAGCCATCACTTTCTAATAGAGTTAGTTTTGCAAACAATTCAGCCATTTGGCTTCTGATCTTATCCTCTCTTTGGCTCTTGCTAACATTGCTCATATTACATCTCCTCGAATCTATTGATCTGAAGTGTAATACCTTTTGTTACTTCTCTATTCCCAATGATATCGTAATTAATTTCACGTATCCCTTCTCGGAAAATAGCAACTTCAATTTTGTTATTGCTATTACAGAACTTCTCTGCAATGCTTTGTATAGTATCTCCTTCTAGTACATTATACTGCAGAGATACCAAGGTTAATAATAAGATAAACTTTTTCATTTTACTAAACCTCCTATATTATATTCACATATATAATATATAACTGATTATTTCTAATTAAACACGGTGTCTTTATTTATCCTATCTATAACAGTTTGCGCTACTTGAACTATATCATCACCAGAAATAGGAACACCTTCAAATCCTAAATCTAATACAATAGTATCTTCTACTATTGTATCTTTTATAGAAGTTATAAAAGATCTAGGAATGTGATAAGCTCCCGTTACTTTTAGACAAGTATTATTAGTCAATATGTAAAATAAATTAAATGTATCTTCATATGTAAGATTTTCATCGTTCTCTTTTAATAAAGATTCAAATACATTTCTTTCGTATACATTCTTAGGTATATGAATTCTTATAGTAAATTCTTGTACCATCATATTGAAATTATATATTACATTTTCCCATTGTAATCCTTTAAACCCATACTCTAATACTACATCCAACGATTCTACTGGAGATTTGGTTACTATCAAAAATCCATACATTGAACTGGAAAAAGTATCAGCACATTTTCCGTAGTCAATAATAGAATTTATCTTCTCTATTATTTCTTTCCAGTTTATATTTGGCATCATTATTCTCCTTCTCTGATTAATAATATTTCTCTATTATACGATTCTCGATCGGTATTTAAATATCTAAATATATCATCTTTCCACTGTTCTGTCTTACCAAGGGCGTCGGCATTGAATTCTAATAATACCCAGTCAGGAAATACGCCATTGTCTGTAGCATCATACCATTTAAGAAAGAATGGTTTGCATTTATTTCTTATATTTGATAGTGCAATATTTTCTTCTTTCCCAACGGTTGTTGTTATAATAATCTGATTCTCTTTAGTTTCTTCTGATATGTGCGATAGCTCTAATTGGTTTAAATCCTTACCAATAGTTTCGGCTTCATCGTACCAATATAAAGGTTTATCTTTTGGGTTTATGAATAGTCTAGGCATTTGCGAATCTTTAATATAAGACGGTAGATATCTATAGATATTTATTATCATAGATTCGTGGTGTTTAATACTATGACTTTTATCAAAAATTATAAGATTTTCCTTCCATACCATATATAATAAAGTAGTAATTGTTTTATGCGATGTTTGTCTACATCCCAATTCGTATATATTTACTCCTTTTAATAGAAGAAATATGGTAGCCATATTAGCAGGGTTCAGTTCAAATCTACTAGATCCTCCGTTAGGTTGTGGTATTCTTACTACTTCTCGTAAGAAGTACCAGATATTATTTTTACATTCATTTATTATATCTTCTCTTTCAGATTGTGGCGAGCTATGCGGATCTGGCAAAGATTTACTCTACTCTAGCATAAACATATTATTCTTTACACCTGACATCTTTAGAAATTTGCTCATTTCTAAGAATGATTTGTTTTCTGTCTGCTCGTTATACATATTTATCGTCCCCCTTTTATATTATTAATTTGTATGCTTGTAAATGAAATCTTAATACATTCAGTATATATTTTCATGGCACATATTAATAATACATATAAAGGAGGCTAACTAAATGGCTAATTTACGAGGAACGAATGTAGCAGCACAAATAGTTCCTTTTACAGATCAAGATCCTTTTGCAACACATGAAGACACCTATGGTAAAGGTGGATATAGAGTAGTATCTACAATCGCCGAACGTAATACTATCTCTGTAGAGAGAAGAAAAGTATTAATGAAAGTATCAGTATTAGAAGATAACAAAACATATACTTTAAAAACAAACCCAGAAGGTAATACTACCAATACCGACTGGGGAGAAGAAAATACAGCAGGTGTAGATATCCAATCGGTTGCAGTTTCTGATAATAAGATTGTTATTACCAAATCTGATAATACTGTTGTGGAATCGAATTCTCTTCCTACTCCATATATTCATCCTACTACTCATGATTCTAGTATGATTGTTGGTGGTTATCATGAGGTAGCTAACCTAGCAGCTAGAGATGCTATTCCTTCTAATGTTAAACATGAAGGAATGATGGTAACTGTAGTATCTGATATAGATGGGACTCCTTGCTCTTATCGTTTAATTAATGCTAAATGGGAGCCATTGACTTCTAGTGCTGGAGTGCGGGGTGGAGAATTCGCTACATATCAAGATCTATTCAATTTATCCAATCCTACAGATGGTTACAATTATATAGTAACAGCAGATGAAAATAACAATGGTGAAAGAACATACTATACGTACAATGCTACGACTTATACTTATACATTTATAGGATCTTTCTATGATAGATATTCTGCTGGAACAGTGGTTGCTGGTGGTTTAGGAGCTAATGCTCAATGGTCTAGCGCTAGTGTAATATTACCAGGATCGAAAAAAGTATTAGATCTGACAAATACCCCTAATTATAACTTTATTGCACCTACTGTATTAGTAGAGGAGCAAGGCTCACAAGATATAGTGGCTACAGTAAATGAGTTTAATAATGGGGAAGCTAGTAGCTTTAACTATGATAGTGAGTTCGTAGAGTTTAGTGGAGGAAAAATGCAATTAAAAACTAATTTTGCTTTAGCAAAAACTCCAGTAACCACAAATCCAGATTGTTTATATTATAGAAGTAATATAAACATTTCTAAATATAAGAATATAGAAAGTGTGGTGTTATAAATGAATAAGTTTCTTTTTCAAACACCCAATTTAGATATCTATACTTTTAATGGAACAACGTGGACCGTATTAGGAAATGGAGAACCAACAGATTCTATGTTTATTAAAAGTGGAGTTACTAGTGTAAGTATAACTAACTTTCAAGCATTAGTTACATTAACCGGTGCTGATAATATTGATGTATTGGCATCTAAACAAGCAGATTCAATATCTGTAGAAAATAATATCTCTGCAGATATGCCTTTAGATAGCGGTTCTTGTAAAACATTAGATATAGATCTGAGTATATATGCAAAAGTAAATAGTATCAATATAGTAGAAATTTAGGAGGGATTATTATGCCAATTCCTGCAACATCAGGACAATTTAGAACTAAAATGGAAGATATGCAAATAGGAGATTATATAGCATTTAAAGCAGTAGGCGCTAGTGGTGCAGCTCCAATAATATCAGATATAGGTGCCGATTTAGCTATCGCTCAAGCTAATGAAATACCTATTATTGGAACTAATGCTCCTAATGGCTATGCATATGCAGTTAAAGTAGATAAAGGTTTAGCTATATGTGATAGAGTCGTTCAAACTAATATTTCATGGGATGTATTAAACGCAGCTAAATTAATTCAAGGATATCCCCACATGCAGTATCCTTACTCTCCATCACAATTTTCCACTACTTATCCTTTAACTAGTATATGTGATGGAAGTACAACTAGTTTTGCTTACATGGGGTTAATTTATCAGGGAAATATATCATCTTATACTGCAGAACAAAGAAGTATAACGTTTAAATTGGGTAAGCAAGTTGATTCTTTTAATATTACAATAAGAGTCGAGACAGGAATGAACTCATTTGAGGTATTGACATCTATTGATGGTTCTACATGGACTAGCGCGGGGAGTAAGGCAATTGATTCATACACTCAGCAATCATATGCAATTACAGCTACTTGTAACTTTGTAAAGATTTACGATATCAAAAATACCATCGTTAACGCAAATTTGGGTATTTCTGAAGTAGCAATAGATGGAATAAGTTCTCTTATATTTAATGATTGTTTAATTCGTTCCATTACTGGCGGTAATGCTTATCTAGGGCTAGATGGTAAATCATCATTAACGGATCAAAACCTAGGAGCTTTTCCTAATAACAATGAATGGGACAAATATATTAAAAAATCAAATGATCCAAATTTATGGCATCACGATACTATATCAAGTTGGATGCAAGATACTCCTATTCTAAATATTGGAGCTTCTACTAATAGGGTAAATAGAAAACAAGATTCGTTTAATCAGATAGCGTCTGCTACCTCTAATAATACTATAGGTTTCAGACCAGTATTCCAATACTTAGAAACAAACGCTAAAGCAAGTAATTTATTTTATTAGGAGCGACAATGAAAAAATTTAATTTAGAGGATATTAAAAAATATATAAATGATGTAGGTTGTAACTTAGTCGGAGAGTATAAAGATATACTTTCAGATATCACCGTACGATGTTCGTGCGGTGAAGAATATATAACAACATTTAATCGGTTTAAAAATAAAAATCAGATTAGATGTAAACAATGTTCGGGTAGTTTTATTAATATAAATACAGTAATCGATACGATACAACAAGCTGGATGTGAACTAATTACATCCAGTGAAAACTATCAAGGCGTAAATTCTAAAATAGAAGTGCAATGTTCATGTGGAAACAACTTCGAGACTACATTTTCTCATTTCAAAAAAGGCATTAATAAATGCCGAAAATGTAGAAATAATAAGAAGGGTATCACTTTTCAAGAAATCAAGGAATTTATAGAAATAGATAGTGGAAGCGAGTGTATACTAATATCTACTAGTATAGAATTTGAAAATAATTCTTCTATATTACAAATTCGATGCAAGTGTGGTGAAATATTCGAAACATCTTTTAGTAAATTTTGCAGTTACGATGGGAAGCATAGTAAAAAACAATGTGATAACTGTGGATTGGGTAGCAGAAGGGGATACAGAGTCCGTTCATTTGAAGATTTAAAATATGAAGTTGAAAATATAAGTGGGTGCATACTGTTAACGTGTGAGAGTGAATACAAAACTCAAGTGTGGGAAAATAATATATCGCCTAATGAAGTTACTTTAATCTTGTTATGTAGTGTATGTAAACATGAAACATTTGAAACTAATTTGCGAAGATTAAAAGAAAGAAAAAAGGCATGGTGTTATTCTTGCTCTATGAAAAATCGAATGGCTACCTATGAGGAAGTCAAAAATTTCATAGAAATTGAAAGTTGTAGTAGTTGTATTTTAATAAGTGGAGAATATCTAGGAAGCATAGAACCGTTAGAAATAAAATGCCACTGTGGTAATATTTTTAACGCCACGTATGACCTCTTCAAAAATAACAACAAACGACAATGTAATTATCATAATATTTCTAATGGAGAAAAAATAATAACAAAGTATTTAGAAACTAATAATTCTCAATACAAAACACAATATATTATAGAAAACTGCAAAAACATAAACCCTCTCCCATTTGATTTTGCTGTATTTGATAATGATAAATTGCAATATTTAATAGAATATGATGGAGAGCATCATTTTTCCCCTGTATCTTTTGGTGAAAAGGATGAAATAAAAATAAAAGAAAAATTTGAAAGGCAAATAAAACACGATAATATTAAAAATGAATACTGCTCTAATAATAATATAATATTAATTCGAATTCCATATTGGGAATTCAATAATATCGATTCTATTTTAGAAAATGAGCATAAAAAATTCAACGGGAGATGATTGGTCGTGATTCGTATAACAGTATTCCAATACTTAGAAACAAATTCTAAAGCAAGTAATTTATTTTATTAGAAAGGAGTGAATATTAAATGGCTAATATAGGAGATCAATTATTAAGTCCAGAAACTGGATGGTCTAGATATCTATATAATAACGCTAATATAGAGTATTATGGGATAAATTGGTTTGATGATACACATGACTATGTAACTAGCACTATTGCAGATGCTAAAATAAAGTTTGAATTCACAGGAACTATGATGCGTTTAATACATTGTGCTTGGAGCGATAGATATACTTTAGCTGTATCTATCGATGGTGTACGATATCCAGATGTTGTCGTTAATACAAAGAATCAGGAAAACACATTAGTTTTTAATATTACTGGATTGGCTGACACACTACACACTGTTATCATAACACCAGTGACTACTACATCAGCAGCGTATTTTGGTATATATGCAGTTGAGATTGCATCTACTGCCGTGCTTGCTGGGCATTGGTTATATAGAACAAAAACTGATACAAACAGCATGATAATTGGAGATAGAATAGCATTTCATTACAAAGCAGATACTGTTAATACATTCGGAACTATCGATCAATTAGGCACTTCTGCGGCGGAAGAAATACCAGTATCTTCATCTGGAACTCCAGATGGAACAGCATATTTTATTATGGTTGGGTATGATTCATTAGGAAGAATGAAATTGGTTCCTGATAGAAACATTCAGCATAGTATTTCATGGGACACATTAAATACCGCAGGTGTTGCAAGTAGTAGCGGTTTACATATTGATATAGATGGTGTGCCTGGATATACTCTTAGGTTATTATCTGGCGGTGTTAATAATACTGATAAAGATAATGAATGGGATAAAATTATAGTAGAATCAGCTTTAAATAATACAATTATAGCTGGTGGCAACTCTATATGGAATGCAACTAATTGTTGGAGTGGTACTTCCTCGGGAAATACCTATGGAGCGGGATATGTAACAGTAAGAGGGTATAGCAGTATATCTGGAAGTAGTTATATAGCAACTAATATCATAAATCAATTAGAGAGTGGATTCCGTCCAGTACTTTTAGTAGAACAAAAAAATGCAACTTTTCTTATTATTAAAGAAGATAAAGCATATTCTACTATAAGTGGGGTTTTAACAGAAGTTTCTTCTAGTTTTAGTACTCTTACTAATACAGAAAAACAAGCTTTATTTACCTCTAGTGAATTCCCACCAGTATCAGAACTAGAGGGTTTAATCAACTTCACGTTATTAGTATTCACCGATAGTGCTGTATCTAATAAAGTGGTAATTAATGAAGTTCCTTTTAAGACTACCTTACCTGATACTTACACCCCTTCAATAGTAGCTACTCCTAAATCTCAATTTATATATGCTACTGGAGATATAGATCTTACTAATGCTAGTAATTTAGATTGGGTTCATATTAACAATGGTATTGCTAATAGTGTTACTGGCAATAGTATGGCTAAGTACATCTTTAGTGTGGATAAAGGCGTTACTTGGAAGACTTATAAAGATGGAGCATTTATAAATATTCTAGACACGGCTAATGTTTTAGATGGCTCTATAGTAGGAGATAGATTTGTTCCTACCACGGAAGCTATGACTAGATTATTATCAGATGGATTAGACAAAACAAATTTCGATGCTCTACCATGGAATGATATTAGTATTGCATTAAATAATAGACTTGTTAGATTTGCCACTATCTTTGATATGGATAAAACTACAGATTCTTTGTTCAATGATAATATAGCATATCAATATGATGGATTAGCAGTATGGAAACAAGCAGTTAATGGTATTGATTATGAAGTAAGATATAATTCTCCTAGTAAACTAGAAGTTAAATTTATTACAGGAAATTATAAAGCTAAGATCAATTTTTAGAATATTTATAGAGAGTACTTCTAAAGAAGTACTCTCTTTATATTGCTAACCTATTAATAATACATCTAAAGGAGGAAATAAAATGGCTAATTTAGCAGGTACAAATGTTGCGGCAACACTGTTGCCTTTCACAGATCAAGATCCTTTTGCTACTCATCAAGCTAAATATGGTAAAGGTGGTCACAGAACAGTCGATACTCTAATAGAACGCAATAATATAACTGCAGATAGAAGAGAAATATTAATGAGTGTAGCCGTTATTGAAAATGGTAAAGAATATAAATTAATTACTAATCCAGCTGGCAATACTACTTCTGATACTGACTGGGAAGAGAATGTTGGATTGCAAGGTCCCCAGGGTATACAGGGTGAACCAGGTATTCAAGGCATTCCAGGAGAAAAAGGCGATCCTGGTGTTGCTGGGCAGGACGCTATTATTGTAGCTGATTCTATTAGTGATGATGCTATTGGTAATAGAACTGTAGACGATTCTATAACTACAGCATATAGCAACACTAATAAACTTCTCCCATTTCTAAGTATGTTTACCAAAAGATTTAAAGAGATAATTGGAAATGCAAGTTGGGATGGTATTATTCACGCTTCTTTAACTAAGCTGTGGAGTCTAAAATGGAATATGCCATTTTTGATTACTAATCCAGCGGATGCTTTTACTTCTCATATTTTACCATTAGGTAGAAACGGAACACTATCACAGATTAACTTCTACTGTGTTGGCACACCAACTGCAGCTACAACTATAACCGTTAAACAAAATGATGTTGTGGTAGCCACAGCAAGTATATCTGCTGCTGGTCTTACTACATGGACTGGCACTATTACAGGGACAGAAGATGATAAGTTTCAGTATACTGTTACTGGTGCTGGATTGTCAGCTTGTAGTTTAACAATTAATCAAAAATGGGCAAATAGATAAGGAGGAGTTTAGATGAATAAGTATTGGTATAAATTTAATGGCGGAAAGAAACCTATAGAAACTTCTATAAGTGAGGAATGCCCATCTGGATTCATTGGATTTACTGATGGGTCATGTATTGATTGGACTAGTAATGATTATATTAATGATATATTAACTCCCATCATACCACCAGAGCCACCCGCACCATATGTAAGAACTTTAGCAGATGCTAAAACTGAAAAGAAAACCTCTTTAAAATCGATAAGAGATTTTAAAGAAGCTAATGATGGATTTGTTTATTTAGAAAAAACTTTTGATTCTGATGATAGGAGTATTACTAGATTAATGGTAGCAGTAACCGCAGCGCAAACTGCTATTATAAATAATACAGTGTTTAGTAATATTACTTGGACATTAAAAGACAATTCCACTATAGAGTTGACTGCTCAGCAACTAGCTGAAGCGCCTATAGCTATCGCTATTACTAAAGGCAAATTACATGAGACATACAGAACACTATGCGATGTAACATTGGAAGCAGCAACTACTATAGAAGAAGTAGATGCTGTTGTGTGGACAGAAGTATAAAATAATGATAGATAGTACTAGATAATCTAGTACTATCTATTTTATAAAAGGAGGTTAATGTATGGCTAATATAGGGGAATACTTACCAACTCCAGAAGCTGGATGGGTACGATATGAAGATACTGATTCTATTGTTGCTTATTCTACCGATTGGGTGCATAGCGGTGCAGATCCTGCATATACAGGCAGCGGTATGTCGTATACATATACTATTGGCGCGACAGCAACTGTAACTTTTATTGGGGTGGGTATTAGAATTATATCATATGGTACAGTTAATCATAGTAATAGTGTCACGTATACAATAGATGGAATTCAATCTATTGTATCGCATTCTGATATAGGAGTTAAGGTTGTATCATATGAAGCATTAAATTTAACCAATACACAACATGTTCTAACAATTGTTAATAATACAGACAAAGCTGTTGTATTGGATGCTATGGATATTAGCATAATCGAAATACCAGAGGTAAATTGCCAATTATTTACAAGTGGATTATAAAAAATAAGGATGTGTATTTAAAATGGCTTTAGGAAATCCATATGGTGCAATGGTACGGTGTATTATGAATCCAGATAAAACAGTAGCGTATTTTTTAGATCCGAATAATTCTAATTATAAAATGGACGGAACGGCAGTTGACTGGGCAGTAGTAGAAAGTACTGGGCAAAATGTAATGGTACAAATACCTAAATTCTACTTTTGTAAAAAGTGGGATGCTAATACGCAATCTTTTTACTTCGGGGTGTCTAGTGTAATAAAAGATACTCCTACTATATCGGCGAATGAATGGGAAATACACCCAGCATTTTTCAAAGACCAAACAAAAGCATGTGATGATTCTACAGCAGTTGCGGTAGAAGTTCCATATAGATATATTGGAGCGTTCGTAGGGTACACTGATGTGTTGGGCAGATATAGAAGTATACCAGGTAAAACTCCAACCTCTAATAATATTACAGGACTTAGAACTGCAGCAAAAACTATGGGATTAGGATATTGCTTTTTCGATTATTATTTATTAAATGCTCTCCAAATGATATACATTACCGAATTTGGTAATCCTGATAGTCAGTCAATGCTTGGGCATGGTTTAATTACTGCAGATACAACTGGAACGACATTGGTAGATGGAAATAATAGTAATACATATGGAATAACTTCGGGAACTTCATATACTAAACCTATGACTTATAGAGGAATAGAAAATTTATTTGGACCTCATCATATGATATACGATGGTATATTAAATAGTACTGGAACGATAAAAGTGTCAAATAAATATTATAACAATTCAGGAACTGGATATATTGATTTGTGTACTGTTCCTAGTGCTAGTGGGTTTATTAAAAATATAAATACCGACCCAAATGGTGGATTTTTTCCATCGGCAACGAGTGCGGTTGCTAGTTGTGGGCTATATGATTACACCGCAACTCCATCTACAGGGATATACGCGTATACCACTCAAGTAAATAGTGCGACTAGTAATATATGTACATATACTGGTATTTTCTGTAACGATGAAAAAACATTATCTACTACGGTATGCAGCCGTTTGGCATTGTAGAGGTGATATAATATGAATGATGAAACTAGAATAGTAAGATGGCAAACACTTCCAGACGTATTTGATTTTGCTACTAATATTACCGAATCTGCAGTTTACCCAAATACTTTAGACAATGAAACTAAAATAGTAGCATGGAACACAACAGAAGATACATGGGATACAAATCCTCAGCCTATTATAAATGCCAATATTAATATATGCCAATTATATTGTTGTGGATTATAAAAAATAAATAGGGTATGCAAATTGCATACCCTTATATCTACTCTTTTAATTCTTCTCTAACTCTCATTAAAATCTTACCTAATAAATTTCTTCCTTTACCATTTACAGTACCCCATATTCTATCCCCCCAATTATTCTCTTCTATTAATTCGGCAGATCCTGTATCTAGTAATTTGTACTTTAATTCTTCGTTCTGCACAAACTTAGCAAGAACTACTTTATACATAACATCTTCTTTTATCTCTTCCCAATCTTTTCTTAATATAGCTCTTCTACCAGCTCTCTTAGCTTCAGATGGATTTAAACTACAGAAGAATTGTGCGCGTTTGACCATTTACATTTATAGCTTTGGAAAGCTGCTTCATTATTTAAGAATACAAATCCATCTACTTCTACTCTAGCTGAGTAGAAATTACTTAGAAAACGATAATACCCTATAAATCCTGCGATCTTGTTATCCATTATTCATCATCCTTTTCAATGTAATAATATTTAATGTTATATAATGGTATTATCATATCCTTCGGGTCGCATTTGAACTTTGCATGTAAACATGTATTATAAACAACGTTTATACTCACCAGCTGGTCAAATTCCTCAACAACATTATCTCCTACCCAGTGTACTACTAATTTCATTTTATACCTTCCTTTCTCCCATATAAGTTGCTCCTAGATTTACAAACAAATCTGCTAATAAATATCTATGACATTGCTTAGCCTTACAAAAACAAACGAATGTTACTTCTTCCATATTAAGTATCTTATTCCATTCTACTCTATTATGCATATAAGATACTCTCATCTTTTCTAGATATAATCTAGTATATTCTTCCCATGATATTATCTTATTCTTATGACCAGATACCATCTTCCATGTAGGAGTAAATGCTGGATTTATATCTTTCTTAATAGTTATATCTAATCTGTCTTCTCCTTTATAATCTACTCTAGCTGTCCATATCTTAACCATTATCCTATCCCTTTCTTATTTTTATTATTAATCCAGTTTAATACTGGGAATATAATAGTTCCCCATACATTTCTAACTAGTCTTTCCCACTTAGGCATACCAATGCAGATATTTAAGATATTATTATTTACATCTATCATAATATCAATCTGATCTGAAGAATTGTGTATACTTTCTATACTGACTCCGTTATTAGTAGCGTATAGTTGTTCTCCTCCATGACAGCTAATAGTATATACTTTAGTAAAATATGTAGCATCTAACAATCCAGAAGAGATTAACTCTTCTAGAGTATCTTTAGTGTTTCTTTCTACTCCGTTAATTATAATATTACCTTCTGGCGTTCCATGTGCTAATAAGAATGCTGATCTTCTTTCTCTACTCTCTGGAGTACCAAATAATAGAGCTGGTGTTTCTTTAGTGCTAGTTTTATATAAACAATTGAATATAGCGTCTATCACATCAGGCTCTAAGTTTGGAATACTTATCTTTTCCATATTATATACATCTCCTTTTAATATTGCTCATGTATATAATATATAATCGTACTATTTTAATATTTCATTCCGCCCTCCTCTATCTTATAAGATTGTATATATTGATATAAAAATCAATATTATATACCCCTATACTAATTTAGTATAGGGGTATATATTTTATCCTATATTGTATAATGTTTGCGAAGTCGGATTGGCAGCGTCTGTAGTTATCTTACCAGCCAATACTCTACTAAATTGAATTGAAGTCGGATCTCCCATTAGTTTTGGAAAATTATTTATATTTACTTTAGTTCTATCAGATTTGTCTCTACTGAAATAAATATAATTATCACTATTTGGATTTAGATATATCTCCTGTGACGGAATGGTAGAATAATAACCGCCTAAGAATATCGGAGTATCCTGTAAGTATGCTACCAATCCAGTAGAACCATTCAATCCAAAATAAAATAAATACCCATTACCATTAAAAGTGGTGTCTATAGATTTATCCGCCCCTCCATTTACATAATCGCGAGTGCAAGAAATAGCAGAGGTTGTCCATAAATTGAACTTATTCGTAGTAAATACACCAAAGTTAGAATCATATCCAATATAAGATTGAGAATATAGCAATGTAATATTTATAGAAAAGTCTGTAAATAATAAGGTCCCATCAGGTTGAGGAGATAATTTAACAAGTCTTTTACCATTAGATACTGTACCTGAGTAGTATATATAAAAATACATAGACTCATCTGAATTTATAAATATATTAGAATATATGCCCATTTGTGCATATGTTTTTAATTGTCCAATCGAATTATTAAAAAATTCCATCCATCCAACAGAAACATTTTTATGACTTTTATACACTCCAGTTGCGCAATCGTATTCTAGAATATATGCTAAACCCTGTTTAGTTGCATCTGTAGATGTTATATCTATAACCATTGCATATATTTTATTATTTATAGGATTGTACCAGCATCTGATATTCTGTATACCAGACGGTAAAGATGGAATTGTTAATATTGGAGTATTAGATAAACTTATATCTTTACCAGAAAAGTTTACTTCAGTGATTGTATTATCTCCAGTATTAATATAGTTCCATTTTACATTAGAGTCGCTATATCGCACACAGTCTATAGCATATTTGTCTAATGTATTATCATATATAGACCATAACCCACCGATAACTTCTAGTTTATTACTAGTACCATTCTTTTTATAATTTACATGACATACTTGTTCTCCATATTTATTTGAGAAACATCTGAAATACCAATTATTACCCATTAAAAATGGCTCTCTTTGTACTTTAGCCCATGGGCAAGTATCTGGAGGGTTTAATATCTGTTGGGTTGGAAGGATATATAATTTACTCATAGGCGCTGTCTTGACATCTATTCGACCAAAACAGTTCGATACATCATCTATAAATCTCCATCCTACATATATACAATCATCATAATAATCATATGTTAAAGCTGAAAACCTATGATGGTATTGTACAATACCATCACCACTACCATCAAACTTATACTCAGTATTCAAATCTATTGCGCTGGAAATGGTTCCACTACCATCTTTAAAAAATATTGGTGGGATATTAAATATATGAGCTAATATTGATGGGGTAGCTCGATGCAAACCATCAGAATTAAGAGCAACATTCCACCAACAACCAGTTTCAATTATTAGTTGTGATTTAGTATTTACATAAGTGTATGAACAAACGACTAAATCTAACGGATGATCAACCCACCAACTAGAATATATTATGTTAGCTTTACTAAACAATTGCACTTTTTTTATTAAGCTAAACGTAGTAGCATTATATACAGCTAACCATAATATTTTAGACGAATCCCAATATACCGCAGCTAATGTATCATATTCTGAAAAATATATTAAATTATCAATATTAACACTATTAACCAATGATGTTATATTTCTATATGTGGTCCATTTAGAGACATTGCCTGTACCGTTATGTAATATTAAATGATATACATTAGCACCGCCCACGTTTGCTTGTATAATTATATAATTATACCCAGCAGCTCTAACATCAATTGCATAATCGTTAGTTCCAAAATATGGAGGTTTAATTGGATCGTTTTCAAATACCCATGCTCCACTATCACTCATCCTATATGCTTTATATAGTTTTGTAGGGGTGGATGGATCATTGGATGCAGGGAAATATAGATTTAACCTACCCTCAAAATCAGAGATGATATGGTATGGTCGTCTGTTATTTATTGGCGAATATGACATATTAAACGCAGCTGATAGGTTGGCTTTAGTTTGATCTAAGAAGCCTATTTTAGGATTAAAGTTTAAAAAATCATAAGAATCAATATAATCCCGTATTGTATTCTCTTTAGTCCTATCATTCAAATCCATTACTGTAGTTATTGTAGTAGCTAATGCGCTAGAGTCCAATTTATTATTCCAATTAGTCCTATCAGTTGGAGCTACATGAATACTCGAATTGGCTTCATGCTCAGCTAATTCAGTCGAACTATTAGTAATCTTATCTTTAAGATCTTGAGTAACGTGTATCGAATTGTTGGTTTCATGAGTAGCAAGCTCCAATTCAGTATTTGATAAATCTGTTCTAAGATCAACTAATCTTTTCTGCAATGACGGAGCTAGCTCATCCATCGTTATTTTATTTTCTAAATCATAAGACATTAAATCACTCCCTTTATAAAAAATAAAGAGTGCGATAATTACACTCTTTATTATATTGTTTACTTGGCTTCGTTTAAGAGCATCTTTATAATGGCGTCTTTAAGGTCAACAGGTTTGTTAGGGCGTTTAGATATACTATAATTCTCTGTTTCTAATAAAATAATTTCTGGAGGCATAATATCAAACTGTGCGTTATAACTTGCAATATTATCTATATCTAACCCTTTCCCTTCTACTATCTCCCTAGCCACATCCGAATAATAAATAACATATCCTTCTTTTTTATGAAGAATACTAATCTTATTTTCATCAGAAAGCTTAGCCAGAGCCTCAGCAAGTTCATTTATTAATATAAGGCTTTTCTTATATTCTTTGCGTTTAGTTAATATATCCTCTAGTATTTGTGTTATAGAATTAGCTAATCGAATAATATCCATTTCATTATACACTTGTTTCTTTTTGAACTCCTCAGCAGCTATTAAAATAGCGGGTATATCGATTATGGTACTCCCCCTATCGATAATATCTGCTGCTAAATCGTAATATACAGTAAAAGGTATATCTTTCGCCTCTGATTCTACAGGAATGCATATTTTTGAAACCTCGAATAATTTTCCATTTTTGTGCAGCAACTCAATTGCCTTTGCCAATTCATTATTTTTATTACCCATTATAAATCCCCCTTATATTTTACGAGTATCATATATTTGTACTCATCTATATAATATATAATTCAAAGATGATAAGAGTGCACAATTGTGCACTCTTAATCTAATCGTCTATAGTATATCCATTATTGTTATTCTTAATCAAATATACTAGATAATTTAAACTTGTATCTGTAGTTTCATGTGCTTCCACATCAGTAACTCCATTATAAGTTTTCATTAGTCTATTCAATATAGTTCCCGATTCATCGGTAGGATCTGGATCTTCTGGAACTATAATAGAACCAGATAGATAATCTGCTTTTGGCACTATATAAGGAGTAACTGTTATTGTTCCATTTATATACTTAGGAGGAGATTCTATTAGATAGAACAGATTATAATACTGATATAGCGACATATATCCATCTGGAATATCATCCATGAAATCATATTCCCCTAGATTAAAGCTCCCAGTGATAGAATTTTTGTATGCTCCTTCATCATGTAGAAATAAATAAGCTAAAGTATTAGGTTTACTAAAGTCTAAACTAGTAGCTTTAACAGTATATAATTCTACTTTATCTACTAATACAGTGATCTCATTCTCAGCTAGATTGAAAAGCAATCCTATAAGTTTACCCTGCACATTAGGTATAGAAGTATCCACGTCGCTTATTTGAGTTACATTAGGATTAGAATTGCTTACTTCTGTATACGTATAGTTATGCCATTGTTTATGATATAGTGGCATTCTCATAGATTTAGTTGTTATTTCATTAATAGATCCACTGATACCAATAGATGCAGGAATCCCTATAATAGAATCGTCTGATAATACTCCATCTTTTACATACAACTCTACATATATTTTTTGGCTATATGGTATAGGAAGATTGCAAAATACATTTCCTCCATCTACTAGATAATTATTACTAGTTATAGTAGGAAGAGTATATTCAAATCTATCTGTTATAGTAGCGGTTTTAGAAACTAAAGTTAGAGATCCGTCTCCTTTTAGTGTATTAGTAACTATGATAATTCCAGATATAGCAGAAGATTCTTTCTCGTGAGTTATATCATTTACAGTTATACTTCCAGATATATTATCAATACTAGCAGATTGTCTATAATATTCTCCATATAGCGAGCTATACCCAGATGGTAAATATAATACTCCACTCTTACCAAAGTTTATATATCCTTTTAAAGAACACTTTACGTTTCCCCATATACAAAAATAAAAATCTTCTTCTTCATTTATCTTAAATAACGATGGAGTAATCGTATAGAATGGTTTACCATTGCTATAGATGGTTATTAGATTATTACCATAATCCACTCCGACTCCTATAACATCTGTTATTCCAGGAGTTCTGCACAGAATCTTACCAGGAGAAGTATGTGAGTCTAATGCGGTTTTGTTATACTTAGACATGATATCAAAATCTTTAGTATCGGTATAGAATACCGATCCAATACAGAAATCTGAATTTAGTACTCCAAATGCAGGTTCTTTATGTATCCCTACATATATGGGCATATTGTGATAACCTGTAACGTTACTATACGAATTGATAGTAAATTCAAAATATGTTTTACTATTCTTAGGAATAGGTTTACTCGCTATTAGTAAAAAAGTTTCATTTATAAGGAAATTGATTCCGTTTATACATATCGTATTATTTGGTTTGCTTACATTATTAAATGAAATCATATATACATCATCCATTATAATCCCTCCCCCTTCTTCAATTATAATGATGTAAACTCATACTATTTGATAAAAAAGAAAGAGGTAATAACCTCTTTCTTTTATGATAGATTTCCTAATCTTCTAAGTATTTCACTATACATTAATTCTCCTCTAGCTCTATCCTCATCTGTAAAAATATCTGGATTGTCGTAAGATAAATTATTTATCTTGCAGTAGATATGAAACGCTTCTGGATAGTATTGTTTTCGCATACGCATCCCAATCATTAAATCATCTAGCAATGAAGATGGTTCCGTTTCTGTACAAAAAGCAAATATTTGTGAAAGTTCATTATCTGGAATGACAGTAGCATATCCAATAGGATCTGATATATTAGTATGTGAAGCAATAGAAAGAGTAACTATCCTCTTTCTACACCCCAACATCATGCAAACTTCATATAATCCCATCTGATCTATATTATTCATTTTTATCACCTTCTTTTATCTTTTGATTATCGTCTAGTATATCTAAAAGCATACCATATATTAGTATATCCATAGAAGGATATACTATAGTATCTCCCATTCTTTTCCCTTCTTCTATTTGAATAGCTAACTTAGTAAGTATATTTTTACATTGCTCATCCGTTAGTTCTCTTTTGTGCAATCTCTCTATTTTATGAAATATTCTTCTTACATCTTCTATTGAAACTGTTATCGATACTGATCCTTTTACTTCGTCTATTGTTACCATTGACTTATATCTCTCCTTTAAATCCTTTTGCTCTCGTTGATATCTCTAATAACTTTTTGTTCTTTTTATTTATACCTTCTGAATATAAATAGAAGTTTACCATTCCATTAATTCCTAAGACCGCAGTTGACTCATGCCCTTTCTCGAATGAAGTAAGAGCTTTAGCTATAATATTTATATACTCATTGTCTGATAGATTTACATTTAGTTTACTCTTCTCTAGATTTCTCCTTATATCTGATATCGATACTTCAAGAGATACAGTTCCCTTCTTCCTATCAATATTAATCATTATCTTAACCTCCTTATACATTATTCACTTATATAATATATAATCAAAAAATAAAGAACAAGTATACAAACTTCATTCTTTATTTTTTAAGGCACTGATAGATAAATATATTCTATATCAGATTTTATTATAACTATCATTCCCTTCCGTATATTATCGATACCATCCATGTATAGATCGTGCATTGATAATACGTGAACGAAACAAACTGAATAACCAGAACTCTAGAACATCATAATTTATACCTTCGTTATCATCGTTTCGATTGAGTGCTAATTTCAAGACTTTAAAGCATTCTTCATCGGTTAGATTGTTACCATTTTTAAACCTAATATTTCTATCCAGTATGAGCTGCTTTACATCTTTAACTCCCCATTCGCGATATCCAGTTTTACGATTTTCATTAATGTGAATCATTTTAATAACCCTCTCCTCTTAAATATTTTTATATAATAAGTATATTGTATACTTTATTCACATATATAATATATACCTGAAAATTATAATACTGATTGAAATATAAGATAAACAAAAAGAAAGAGATAGCAATTTGCTATCTCTTATATTTATTACTTCGATAAACTATTATTTATTACACACCATGCTACTCTGTTTCTATCATACACTGCAATAGCTGCATAATACTTATCTTGGTCTGGATAATATGTAACTCTAAGATATGCTGGAGTTCCCTTATCGTCAAAGAAAATCAAGCTTTCTCCATTGGGATCGGTATAGCCTTTGCCATTAACAATATTGCATTCTCCACCAGCTTGCCAGATAAAGTTACTTGTTTTTCCATTACTTGTGTTATACCATTGCCCACTAGCAATTTGCACAGCTTCATCATAATTAAAATGTTGTGCACTAACAACTCCTAACGATAGACTAAGATAACACACAAGTACCATTAACAATAGACTGATCTTTTTCATAATAAATCTCTCCCTTTAATATATAATATAGTTTATTCATGTTTATAATATATCACTCAAATAAGTTTTGCTGCGTTTGTTTGTTAGGCTCATATAACTCTAACACTTCTTCTAAAGTAGTACCAATACCAGAATATTGAGATCTTTTAGATCTAAACGTTAGGGATATATATGTAGGAGCTATTGTATATCCATCCAATGAACAGCTAATGTGACTAACTCTGCCGTCTAGTTTTTCTTCATCTCTGCGAAAATGAACTAGCTCAAATACGTTTTCATTAGGCATAGTTTCAGTCATAATCTTTTCGATTTTATCATTAATCTCACTATTTGATGATACTCTTAAAACGAACTTACTTGTAATTCCCCTATCTGGATATTCCATAAACTGTAAATTATTGTATAATAAAGTGGATAGATACTTGGCATCCTCCTCTGGTAATAATGAAGGTGCCGATACAATGGATACATGAGAGGTAATAGAATTGGCATCGTCGTATAAATACTTTGAAGATCTACCCATTATAGAAGTATATATTTCGTTACATATTTCAGTTATATCACTATCCGACTCGTCTGTAAGTGGAACAATCACACAATAATCAAATGTGTCTGAATTATCTTCTTCTTTAACTTTTTCTAAAGAATACTCAATATCAATATTAGGTTTATCTTTAGATAGTTTAAAGAAAGTGGTCATAGGAAGATCTGGATTGTCTCTGCACTTATCATATGATATTTCTCCTGCTTCTAATGGTTCCAAAAGAGGACCATAGACACATACGTATTTGTATAAGGTTGGGATATCTGGATTCAGTTCAATCTCTCTAGTTTGAACTATACCAGTTTTTTCTATTGTTTTCATATACTCTTCATATTTCTCTTTAGAGGTGAATGCTTTTTCCTCACCATCGTATTCGATCAGAAATATTTTATTCATTTTCGCTTCTCCTTTTCAATTCAATTTCAAAGAGTTTGATTATCTCCTTAGTTGCTGGATATGTTACGTCTCTAGATCCGATGCCAGTTATATTATCATACAGAGATAAATCTGGAAGTTCATTAGCTCCTAGACAAATTATATAGCCATCCTTTAGACGCATCCATTTCTCCAATCTAATATCAAATATATACACTGGTATCTTTTTCATTATAGCCATTTGTACCGCCCATCCAGTTCCGCCATCTACAGTATCGTTAGGATTCAGCTTACAAGTAGCGATAACACAATCACTATGTTCTATTTGATAATAATTTCGACATAATAGCTTCCTAACATAGCCAGGTGGAATACTTCTCTTAAGAACTTTATTAGCTTCTTTCACATATTGAAGAGCAATCTTAAGTTCTTCTTCTGTATGGATTATGATGTTTGGTTTCTTCATAGCTGGCGGTATTGTTACGTTGTGTTCTTTGAATGTGTGAATATCTACATCCACTCCTATATTTAGAGCGCATCTAGCAAATATAGTATCAGAACCTTGTGCTCCACCTGAAATTAGTCGTTTCATCTATCATTACCTTCCTTCCCTCATTCTTTTCTAGATTAGTAAACCAAAATTGGCATCTTGTGCATTTAGTCATTGGTGGGAATTCGTTGTTCCCACAGTGCTTTTCTTGCATATCACAACCACTAATTTCACACTTTCTAAAACATTTTTGGGTGAAATCTTTTAAAACTGGTATAGTATATACTGTACTTCCTCTCTTATCTATACCACTTTTGATATTGAGTATATCTCGTAGATCTACTCCCATACTGATCAAAGGATCAATAATATTATCAAATGCACTACTTGGTGTGATGCCATATGCAACTAATAAAACTCTATCTTCTGATACTACAGAAATACAACTTAGATCTCCTTTCTTATCTCCACTAGCTGCGTCCACTCCGATATATAAAACATCCGATTCTTTTACCATAATATCCCTCCTCCTTATTAAGTTATCTATTTGTTTGCGCTTAAGTAGATAACTATTCACCTATATAATATATATTTATATCTTAGTACTTATACAAATAAGAGCAAGGTATACCAATATGGTATACCTTGTATATTAACTATATCTAGTGGCTTTAGTAATTTTAATAAACCCATAAACTGCGTTGATCATGAGATTAATATAAATATCGTATGGGGTAATCTCCGAATCTGCCCATGAATCACAGAACTCTTTGAATGGCTCACGTATGAGTTCCATTGCAGTTTCAGAGCAATTCATTCCAGAATCAGTATCGGCTTTTAAAATCCTAGCTAAGAATTTACCAAGTGTACGGCTAACACTGTTAGCAATACCGCCAATAATACAAGCTTTATAGCTATATTTATATTTTCTATCAATTATCTCTAGAGCTTTAGCTTCCAGTACAGCATATTGTTCATCGGTTAACCCTATGGTAATTCTGCATTGTTTCTTATCGTTATCATATTTAGTATATTCTGCAGTTGTTACTCCTATATGGGTCGCTTCTAAGATGCATTCTCCGTATCCTTTCAAATCATCAAATTGAATAGCAACATGAGACATAGCATCATTAGTAGAATGCTCAAATGCATTAATAATAATACCAAATAGCCTATGCATTAAAGTAGTTTGTCGGTTTACAAATATAAAGGTAACTTCTTTCATTTTAATCACTCCGTTTAAATTATTTTGTATTGGTAGGATATTTATCTTTAGCACTATTGAATATTGAATTAACAGTGTGCTCAGCTGTTTGTTTTCCTATAAGCATAATATAGAAAGCTCTCAATTCTGGTAGGTCGAAGTGTACTAATGTCGGGTATAATGAATTAAGAGTCCATGCCGTTATGTATATTACTATAAAGAATGAAGTTCCGTTTAGTATCTTTAATAAAGGTATATGTAAATAATCTCCTACCATATTTATACCCTTAGTTATTTTCTCCTTTTCTGTAGGCTCTACAACTTGTTCTGATGAGTCTGGTTCTTTCTCTAACGATATATCAGATCTAGTAGTGGTATCATCTTGAGCTTCCATAATTGCATCCCTCCTTCTTATCTTTATGTTCCAGCTAGCTAGGTGTTAAAACATAGTAATAAAATACTTAAAGGTTTAGGTATTTAATTTTATACGAAAGGACAAGAATAATGAATAATGCATCATCTAACATTAGTCGTATATTAGCGACATCGCTTCTATTGTTTTTATTTTTAGGAATTTTGCAAGGATTATATAGCTATGATGAAACCAAACAGAAAGAAGAAAAACATATAGAATCCGTACGTGAAATTCGAGAGCTACAATGGCAAACAATCGAATCTATTATTATAGATAATTATAATAATGCTGAAACGTTTGCAGGAGGAATACGATCTAATATAGAAGTTAAAATATTATCATCGTATCAGGACAAGAATAAACTACAATATGATCTAGAAAATCCAAATTCAAATGCCCAAATTTATAATATTTTGGCTAGCGAAATAACTGGAAAGTATCTAAACAATATACACAATGATAACAATGATCCGTTTGTTGCATCTAGAGAGGGAGTATTATCCGATCTTAGTCTTAATTGCAGTCCAGAAGATACTACATTTAGAACATGGGATCAAGAAGTAGCTATGCATACTAATAAGTCTCTAGCTAATAAGGCAATCAATTCTATATTATTGCAATCTAACAAACCAATATTTTGGGAATTTAGAAAATCAAATAGGTTGAGTCATATTACAATTGTCGAGATGGATCTAAAAGAACTGAAGAGTGTATTTATGCAAGAAGGGCTTGATGGATTAGAAACATATGAGTTCTTAAAACCTGTGTATATTCAACAACATGGAGATATCTTTGGTGCTCCAGATGTTAATAATATCGGTATTAGATATCCTAATTCTAAAATAATCATTATCGCTGGTTTTAATATTAATGATATACTCTCTAAATATCATAAAACTACCATGAGTAAATATGATACATTAATAGATAGGATGAATGAATATCATAAACTAATGCAGCATAGATTTAATGTTATAAATACAGTTATTTGTGTTGTACTATTATTTTGTATCGTATTTACTGCAATTATCAATAACTATGTAGTATCGGTGATACGAAGAAAAGACTGTGAATTAAAAAATAGATAATAGTGAAAGGATGACATTTGATAATGATTGATTTGATATTGAATAGTATATCTAATATAGAGTCATCATTGTTATTCATCATTATCACAGCATTAGCAGGAAGCTATGGAAAAGAATATATGCGTATAATGAAATCTGATCATCCAGAGCATATATCCATATCGAATGTGTTACTATCAACTTTCACCGCTACTTTAGTTATATATGGATTGTCAAATATAATTATAGAAAGGTTTGGTGAAAAATTCTTAACATTTGCATCCTTTGTATGTGGTCTTGTTGGGTTTCAATTAATGGAAAAATTATCTACGGTTGATGGAATTCTTGGTTTGTGTAAACAGATTAAAGGAATTGATAATAATGATAGAAGAAAGAAAAAAGAATAATTATCGTTTACCAAAGGACCATTAAATAAATGAATGTGATGATTTTATTAGGAGCTACAATTGTAGCTCCTATATTTACTTTGCTAAACATAGAAGTAATATAATAAGGAGGATTAAAATATGAAATATTTAAGTGATTTATGGATACCAGATCCTAATAAGTCTAGACTTTTTCGCGTAGTGGATGATGAATTCCCTACCGCATATGAAGCTACTGGAGGTACTCCAAGAGCTGTTCTAGTTGATGTGAATATGGTAGATGTTTGGGTAGTTAACACTGGAGCCAATACTGTATCTAAGTTTACAAATGGTGTTAGAACTCTCGACATCCCTGTTGGTAAATCACCAATGGGTATTGCTCAGAATGCTATTACCAAAGCTATCTATGTAACTAACTTCAGATCCAATACTGTAAGTAAGATTGTTGATGATAAGGTTGATAAAACAATTTCAGTTGGAGTTGGTCCTAGAGGCATTGCTATCACACCAGACGGAAGTGTTTATGTTACTTGCTATTTAGCTAGCACTGTAAGTAAGATCGTTGATGATACGCTAACTAAAAGTGATATTAAAGTAGGTCGCAATCCATATGGTATTTGTGTGGATAAATCTAAACACGTATGGGTAGCAAATGTTGGATCTAATACTATATCTAAAATATTGGGTAGTACTAAGATTTTAGATATTGCGGTTGGTAAAAATCCACAAGATGTTTGTGCTGATGATAATGGGAGCATTTATGCAAGTAATTATGCTTCCAATACTGTTAGTAAAATTGAAGATGATAAAGTTAGTGATACTATTCCAGTAGGTAAAGGACCATTTGCTATTTGTCCTTCCGGAGATGGGTTTATTTATGTAGCTAACTATCTGGATGCTTCTATTTCTAAGATAAATGATAATGCCGTAATCTTAACTATTAAGACATGCGATAATCCATGTCCTGTTGGCGATTTTACTGGCTATAGAACATATCTTGCATTCAAATCAAATAGTGGCGCGAATGATAAAATTTCTTATGCTGATTTGGATACAGCTTTGCAATCATTAGTTTCTGCAGGTGGAACTACTAGTTTAGCAGATGCTGTAGTTACACATGACGATTCTACTTATACAACAGTAAAAGCTGCACTAGATCATTTGTTATATACTACGCCTCAGATCACTTCATTCACCAATAACGTGAATACTGTTGAAATGGGTAGTACTGTTAATTCAGTAACACTTAACTGGGCATTGAATAAAGTTATAGATTCTCAGTCTATTAATAACGGAGTTGGCAGCATTGCCGTTGGTACTACAACTAAGGCACTATCATCTCTGAATATTACTAGTGATACCACTTGGACTTTATCTATTGCCGATTCTCAAAATACTGTAACCAAATCAACTTCAGTAAACTTTAGAAATAAACGTTATTGGGGAGCATCAAATCTTGATGTATTAGATAATGCTGGCATTTTGGGATTGGGTTCTGAATTTGCTACTGATTATAGTATGAGTAAGACATTAGATGCAACTGGTGGCAAATACTTATACTTTGTAGTTCCTAGCTCATTTAATTTAGATGCTTCTAAATTTAAAATTGGAGGTTTGGCTAATTCTAACTGGACTAAGACTACTGTTGCTCTTACTAATGCTAGCGGATATACTACTAACTACGACGTATTCAGATCTGGTAATATTCAAACCGGTTCCGCTATTCCTGTAGTCGTAGGGTAGAATTTAAGAACAATTAAATAAGGAATACATATTCCTTAAATTTATATTTTTGGAGGATTAATAAAATGGCTAATCTAGCAGGCACTAACGTTGCGGCAACAGTGTTGCCTTTTACAGATGGGGATACTTTTGCGACTCATGATGCAGCATATGGTAAAGGTGGTCATAGAACCGTCGCTACTTTTGTAGAGAGAAATGCAATTCCAGTTGATAGAAGAGAACTTCTTATGACTGTTGCTGTCGTTGGAGATGGCAAAACTTATAAATTAATTACTAATCCTGCAGAGGCTGCTACAGTAGATGCAGATTGGGAAGAAGTGGTTACTGGTGGATCTGGAGCTAGTACAGCTGATGCTGTTAGTTATGGCGTGATGACTGTGGCTGAAGCTTTGGATAAACTATTATATTTGGCTCCATTGATCACTGCATTTACTAACGATGTAAATACAGTTGAGATTGGTAGTACTGTTAATGCAATTAACTTTAACTGGGCATTGAATAAAACGGTTACTTCTCAAACAATCGACAATGGTATTGGTATTATCGAGCCTGGTACTACAACTATAGCTGTTGAAGGATTGATTGTTACTGCAGATACAGTATATACTTTAACGGTAGATGATGGTACTACTCAAGAAGGTCATACTATTGCTAAAACAACTAACGTTCGTTTCTTGAACAAACGATATGTTGGTGTATCGGCATCTGCTACATTGGATGATGCTGGTGTTATCGCTCTTACTGGTGAATTCGCTAGTTCTAGAGCAATGAATAAAACTTTAGATGCTACTGGTGGTAAATACCTATATGTAGCTATCCCTACATCATTTGCATGCGATGTCAATAAGTTCAAGATTGGTGGATTATTCAACTCTGCTTGGACTTTAGTAACTAGAGCATTTGTAAATGCGAGTGGTCATAGCTCTAGTTATGATATCTTCAGAACAGATAGTATTCAAACTGGCGCTGCTATTAATGTAGAAATTGTATAATATATGAAAGGAGCCAAATGTGGCTCCTTTCAATTTTTAAGGAGGTTAAAGCTAAATGGCTAATTTACGAGGAACAAATGTATCAGCAGCAGTAGTGCCATTTACCGATCAGGATAGGTACGCAACTCATGAAGATATCTATGGTAAAGGTGGATATAGAGTTGTAGAAACTCTGGCTGCACGAAATGCTATTTCATCGGAAAGAAGAAAAGTACTGATGAAAGTATCAGTAACAGAAGATGGTAAAACATATACCCTAAAAACAAACCCAGAAGGTAATACTACTGATACTGACTGGGAGGAGGATGCCGTAGGTGGAACTACCAATTACGATGATCTTACTAATAAACCTACATCTTCGGTAGCTGATATTGACGATGCTGTTGCTAAGAAGCATTCTCATGTGAATTCTTTGGTATTAAATAAATTTACTGAGCAGAATGATGTTATCTTTTACAACGGGCAACCAATCTCAACTTCAGGGGATACGTATGGTGGAGAGTTTGCAACTAAAGCAGATTTGATGGCGTATGCTACTCCATACATTGGATATTCTTATATTGTAACTTCAGATGAAGATCAATCTGGATTGAGAACTTATTATAAGTATATTACTGGTGGGACTTGGGTATTGATGGGTACATTCTCCGATGTATTATTAAGTGGTGGTTCAAACTCATATAATATGCAATGGAATAGTCCATCTGATATTGTAGCTGGTACTACTAAAGTTCTTCCTACTCCATATACTTCTACATTCAATGTTGTAGCTCCAACTGTATTGAAATTTGAATCTGGTGAGCAGAATATAGTAAAAACTGTTAGTGAATTTGATAATGGTTCGGCTACTTCTTTCAAATACGATCCAAATTTTGTAGAATTTGTTGGTACTGATGCGGGAAGTGGAAGTCAAATGCGATTAAAGACTAATTATACGTATCCATTCGTAAAAGATACTACTTGGACTGGAACTGGGCAATATGCTGAATGCGATATCGATATGTCTGTCTTCAAATCAGTTGAAAGTATAACGGTCAGATAAAGGAAGTGAAATTATAAATGGCAACTATAGGAGAACAATTATTACTTCCAGAAACTGGCTGGAAGCGTATAGATGATAATGATATCAATATCGCATATAGTAGTAATTTTGTATATGGGATCAATGCAAATTGTTATAATGGGACTTTCCACCAAGTCAATAGTGGCGGAATATATAATGCATCTTTTAACTTCTATGGCACTAAATTTCGATTAATCGGAATGATGCATTCGGCGTATTATGATAAACCCACTATTACAATAGATGGTACTAAATACGATTATAATATAACTTCTACTGGGGTGATATACCAAGCTTTAGTATTTGAAAAGACTGGATTGCCATTAGGAGAACATAGTGTCAGTATAGATTGCTCCGTTAATTCATACGGAACAATGGTAGATGCTATAGATATAGATGATATTGGGTATTTATCACAATACAATCCTAATCCAACAAAATATCTAGCCAAAACATCTGATGGGCATTATCATTCTAGTAAATCTGGATCTTGGGTAGATTTAGGAATTCCAGCTGATACCCAGACATTAGAACAACTATTTAAAGACCAAGGTGAAGATGCCTGTCCTACTCACGCGTATTTATTACAACTAGGAGCTAATACAAAAGTATGTTATTGGAGGGGCAATGCATCGGCTCCAGTTTTAAATGCGAATATAACCTCTGTTCCTAATTCACAGTTTATACACGCTAAAGACGATATTAGTCTTAAATCCTATTCCAATCTTGATTGGATTCATGTAAACGATGGAACAACTGGATATGAATCTGGTAATGGTAAGATAAGATTATTAGCAAGCATAGATAGCGGGGTAACATACTATTCATATAACACCGATACTAGCATATGGGGTAAAGTGTTAGACACAACTGATGTAAATGATGGATCTTTCGATACAAATACTAATACTAATAGATTCATCCCATCAGTAACTGCTTTGGGCAGAATCTTATCGCAGGGTATGAATGTAGTTACATTCAATGCTGCCCCATGGCAAGATTGGACTATAAATAAGGGATATACTAATATTAGATTTGGATATTCTCTTGATATTGCAGCCTCTACAGATATTGCATTTACTGATAACGCTAAACTGCAATATGACGGTCAAGGTAAATGGAAAGGCGCTATTAATGGAACGGACTACAATTATTATTATGATAATTCTAGCTTAGAGTTATCATTTATAACTGGTGGATATAGAACCAAAGTAAACTATTAGCATTTTAAGGGTACTCTAATTAGAGTACCCTTAACTTATTAATAAAAGGAGTGATTAATATGGCTAAACCAATAATTTCATTATTAGATAGCACTAATACTAATATAGTAGAAGAGTGGAGTGTGGGTGTAGTTAAAGCAAATAGTTCATCTTCTATATTAGAAGTAAATGTATGGAATAATAAAGGTGGGACTACAGAAGTAGCTGATCTTAGAGAAGCATCAGTTACATGTTTAGATGGTAATGGAGGAACAACTGGAGATGTTTCTGTTGGTAAATGGTTAAAGGTATTAGTTGGAACTACAGCCGATACAGATAATATTGGGAATAAACTTTATACTGCAGTGGGAGGGTCATCTTCAGCACCGTTAAGAGCACAAACAGTTCCATCTTCATCTGGCAATATCATTAAGGGATCTGCTAATGATGGAACTGCAAATAGCGGAAATAACTATTGTAATTGTAAGTTTAGATTTGACGTTCCAATAAATGCAAACAAAGGTACTTATCCATTCAAGATACAAGTAAGAGGATATTCAGTATAATTTATAAAGACTATGGATTTTCCATAGTCTTATATTTCATCTATAGGGGAGTGTATAATGGAACAAAAATTTATGTGGTTTGCTAAATATAACGATGGATCTATAGTATATGAATTAGAAGATGATAAAGAAAATGATTTCTATTCTATAGATAAAGATAAATTAAAAGAGTTCGGATTGGTAAGTAAAGATAGTAAAATTTCTTTCGATATAGATAATGGTATATTTACTGTATTAGGCGATACATTAGACTTTAGTATAGACGATATTAAAATATCAGGACGAGATGAAAAGTATAATCATATAATTCAATATAAAGAACTTCATAGAGACTTTGATATAAATACTAAAAAATCTATATCCGAGAATGTAATAGATGCCTTCCATATTGGATATGAGAAAAATATAAAAATAGATAGATATAAATCTATCATAATATCTGTAGTTTGCAGGGTAGAAGTAGGTAAGCCTATAAAATTAGGATTTGTTATAGCTACCAACTTCGAACTAAAAGGTAAACTATATGTAGATAGAAATGGTGATATTGATAAGTTTCCTATAGATGTGTATGTAAATAGAGGGGGATATAAGCTATATGAAAAAATCATCCCTATAGTAATATAAATGGAAAACATGTAGGTAAAAAATAAATGGGGGTATTCAAAATGGCAATCACAATTAATAAAACATATCTGATTATAGCATTAGTAACGGCAGTGCTTTGTTCGCTGGTTACATATCATTTTACTGCTAAATATTATAGTGCTAAATATGATACACTAAATGAAGATTATACTAATTTCAAGGCTCAGTATTCTTCTATCGTTAAAGAGAAAGAAGATGCAGTTATTGCTCAAGCATTAGCGGAGAAGAAAGCTAAAACACCAGTAAAAGAATTAGTTAAAGGTGATACTGTTACTGAAATTCAATATGTAGAGAAAGAATCGAAAAAGGATTCTGGTTTGGAGATGACAAGTACAGTTGATCCTGTTTCTGTTACGTATAATGGCAAGACTGAAGAATTAGCTACCAAAACTACAGATGGAAAAGAAATTGTAGATGGTAAATTCGTAGTTACGCAGAAATCATCCACTACTATAGATATCGATGCTATTGTTAAACGGGAGATTGCTAATCGTATACTAGAAGACGAGAACCAAAGACTATTATTAGAACATGATAAAGATGTTCTTAAAAGACAAAAATTGCAAAATACAATATGGGGTACAGTTGCTGGTGTTGCTATTGGCAGATTAACTAACTAGATATAAAGGATAGCATATTGCTATCCTTTTATTTACTGAGAAAAAATAAAGAGAGTTTATCCTCTTTATTTTCTTTGCATTATTGTATAGGTAGGGATTTCATGGTATCTAATGTAAACTCTAACATCTCGACTAATAGGGCTTTAGCGTTTTTACCTATAAGTTTAACAGAATATGTAGCAGATTTTAATTCAGTTATTTCTTTAGGCAGATATTTAAATGACTGCAGTGCTTCTTCAACAGATGCTATTGTATCCATTAAATCGTCTGATCCTTCGAAGATTACTTGGCTGTCTGAGCCATTGGAAACGATCATTCTACCAGCCATACGATCTTGATATCTAACCATAGTACTCTCTTCTATTCTAAACATAATAAACCACCTTTCGCTAGTTGTACTGCCAGCTCAGTTAATTTTATTATTATTCACATATATAATATATGCTTGAAATAACGAAGTATTACAAACCCCTATGCAATTAGCATAGGGGTATATTTTATTTAGTTTTAATTCTAGAACCTTTATAATTATTAGCAGTTATCTGCTGTTCGTTTACATATTTCAAGTCTACATATATAGCTATGAAAGACATGGCATTAGTAAGAACCTCATTAGACTTCAAAGTATATGTACCCCAGTCTATTGATAATGGTACTTCTTCAAAGTTATTAAAAAGTTTGATATCGATAAATACAGATGGGGATAAGAATAAAGATTTAGTATAATCTGCAACTTCTTTTAGCTTTCCACTTCCACTAGTGAATAGTTCTTTTAAGTCTATCTCTAAAGGAAGTTTAGCATTATATTCTTCTTCACTCTGCATGAAGTCAAATGTTACAAATCTATTCCATCCTTTATTATTAACTTGTGGAACTTTAGTCATACATAGTTCATATACAGTATAAGTTCCATCCATATTTTGTCCTCTAATCAACTCATGTTGTTCTAGAGAATAATAAGCGTAGAACTTAGGTGTAGGAAATCTAACCGCACAATCAAACTGAACAACAAAGTTATTCTGCAATTGTCCTTCTCTTTCTCCATCATCTACTGTTACCTTCTCTGTTCTTGTATGAACATACATCTCTGTTAGCTTCAGAAAGTATTCAAACTTTCCTTTTAGATTTCTCATCTTATACATAAATGGCAAAGCAGAATTTCTATTAAGATAATGCATAAACCCAGTCATATCCACCACGGCATTATTCTTAACAGCAAATCCGCTATCTTTAGCAACCCTAAGCATAAGATCTGTGGGTATGTGGTAATCCATATCTACGTATTTTGCTTCTGTTCCGTGGCATTTAAATGCCATTTGAATAAACTTAGCTAGATCCATTGCATGTGCTTTAGATGATACTTTAATCTTAACCGTGAAGTTCATCATAAGTATTTCCATTGCTATAGATATGAAGTTTTTCTTAGTTAAGTCTTTAAAGAAAGCATCTCTATAGCTACATTTATTATAGTGCAGATTAGTACCATAATTATATAGATCTAGGTATTCTCTATCGAAGTCCATATCCGCTTGATGAACTATAGAGAGGGCAGGCTTTAATCTCTTAACTAATTCATTCTTACTTTTGTTTCTAAAGTCATCTAAGATATTCTTACCATCTATATATTCACTCTTAAAATAATCTTGTTGAAACTTGGATTTTACCCATCCTCTTATATATTCTACACACATAGAATATGAGTTAGTAACGCTAGGAACACACAAACTAACATTTAAATCTTTATTTATTTCCTTTATAATCTCTATAGGTTTGGATGGTGGGATATATCTATCATTAGTATACATAAACATCAACTCCTTATAAAAAATAAACCTTTATCGATATGTTCCAGATAACTATTAATACGGCTATAACATAAAGATAAAGAATACTGTTCCATAGCGGTATCCTTTCAATTATAGATTAGAATTTATATACCCCTGTGCTTTCTCTCTGGCACAGGGGTATATACTGTCTTATTTTATATCTGATATGTCTACTATAAAATATTTATCCTGATAGAATTGTTTAGCTATATTAATATTGAGTTGCATAGCACTAATACTCGCCTGAGCGCTGACTCCAGAATAAAACTTTACTCTACTCAATATGTCCCAGGTTTCACTATTCTCTATAATATTTTGAAGAGATAGATCTTCACCCTTCATTACATATAAAGATGAAGGTGTTTTTAATACTAGCGACTTTACCAAGTCCATTTGAATTTGTGATTTTACGACATATTTCAAAATTATATTATATATAATAGGGTCTAAATCTTTCACAAATTTTAAATTTTCCAATTCAGCAATATCATTTTTACTAAGCATTTTATATCCCCTTTATATTTTATTCATAATTATCATCATATGGGTAAGCATCATAAGAAATACTGTTTTCTTAAACATATTATTCCTCTTCTGCTAGTGGAACATATGTCCGAATAGCATAATATCTTACACCTTGTTCTTCATGAATATTATCCTCTTCGTTGTCACTTGCAAAGAATACATGAATAATATTAGCGATCTCGTCATCTGGCATATGGAGTACAGCTTTTAATTTCTCTACTTCTCCATGTACAGCATTAGCCATTACTGCATACTCACCAATGGCTGGAAGTTCTTTAATATCTGCAACTAACATTTTATATCATTCTCCTTAAAATATACTAGAGGATAGCAATATGCTATCCTCTATATTTATTTAGTTACCATACTTAGCTTTAACAGCTTCTATCTTAGCAAGCTGCTCTGGTGTGTAATAATCTCTAGATAGATTAATCAAACCATTTGCATTAATAAGAATATCTTTATAGATATTCAATTGGTTATTAAACTTCCCATCGTTCTTAGAAATCATCATAGTATTTCTAGGATTAAAACAATACATTGCTGAATCCCAGAACGCTTTATTAGGAATATAGATAATATTTAAACAATCACCATCATAGTCTGATGCGAATAGGCTATTAACCTGGAGGGGCAGAGACATCGTGTAATCATCATTTATACCAATACAACGCATCGCCAAGATACTGCCGTAGGCAATCGTAGGCTAATTGTTCACGTTGAACGCTAATCAACGCAGTCTAAATTGGCATTTAGGCATCTCCAGTTTTTCTCTGGATGTACAGACCATATCATCTTCCGTTATATAACGGAAGCCTCTTCCTTCGATTTAAGAGCAATGCTCACCTGCTTAGGCTCTACTCCTCGATTCGTCCACTGCTGTTAACAGTGCCTTATTTTCATGACGTATTTCAGCCCCTATATCTCTGGATGGTCGTTGAACTTTTATCCTATAAAATATAGGATACTTAGCTGCTGATTATACATTGTTAATAACCCTTAGCACCCTCTTATTCGTAAGAGGGCTTTTATTTCAGCAATAGGTCATCCTAAAATATTTTTTCTGACTTTCGTCGGCATTCACACCTATCCTCTCGGATTATGTTGTAGCTATTCTAGGCTTTAGCACTTTCCAGCAATTCAAGAGGTTTGTTAACTCACAGTTACCTGTAAGGGGAACGCTAATTTCATTCCTATTAATTATAACATTGATTCCATTATTAGCTCTGATGAGATTTTCGATGATTTCTCTTACTCTTGGATTTTGCACCACTTGTGCTTTGTAAAATATCATATATGCTTTTGCATATGAGATATTATATGATCGTACTAAGATATTTATTATAGTCTGCTGTAATAACTCTACTAGACTATAATAAGAAAGTTTTACCTCATCAACTCTAAGAGTATGATCGGGAATGATTACTAGCCTAGATGTAAAACTACATCTTCCTCCAACTAGCATTCTAACAGATCCTTTTTTGTTAGAGCAAATATTCTCTATTTCTGAATAGAGTTTATTATACTTTTCTTGCATATCCCATAGAAGTGTATTTCGATACTTCTTATCTCTATATAGTTGAAGGTCGTCTTTATTTATCATAGCAGCAAGCTTTGCCATGATATTAAATATAGCATTTGTTCCCTCAAAGGTAAATCTTTTACCTTCTGTTTTGAATGGTCTCAAACCAGTAGAATATACTGGTATATTATGTATGAATATAAGATGTCTGTTAGCCATTATATCATCATAATATTCTCTTTTGTTTCCCTTGTTCTTCGTTAGAAAATAATCCATGATTTCGTCGAATCTTTGTTGGAATTCTATCATTCCAATTCCAGCAAATGTCTCATCGATTTTTCCTGCACGTTTGTTATACTTACGCTTTTGTTTCTTTTTGCTTATTCTCTTATCATATCTACCGACTGCGATACCATTAACATCGAGATCGATCTCTGGTTCGATAATATTCTCCAGTGTTCCGATCCCAATAAAATACGCAATAGATTTGTAGAGATTCGGATGGATTATAGCGTAGTCTTCTTTGATTCTGATCCAACCAAATATCTCAAAATCATCACCTACGAATTTTACTTTGGTTTTACATATTGGGCAGATTAAATCTTTGTTTCCTCTTCCTTGGGTACATCCACTTTTACAACTATACCGATCCATATAGGCATCTGGATCGTGTAGAGTTTTCATAAAGATCTCAGAATAGATAGAGTCTGTTCGTTTTAAGGCTTTGTTAATAGGTGGTGGTTCTTTGATAAAGAACCCTTTGTTTGTCGCGATGTCGTTTTCCATTTCTTGATCTAGATCGATTCTTTCGATTCTAGACCTATAAGTAAATTCTTCATTAAACGGATACTGTAGTTTTACTCCTAATTGCATTGCACATTTCTCCTCCTTAAAATCATATTCCTCTTACACCTCTATAATATATAGTCATATCTAATATTTATATCTATTTTTTATATTAAGATAGACTAGATTTTTACACTTATAACTTTCTAATAAGAGGAGGTATATCAAAATGTTTAATTCTTATAAATTTAGGTTATATCCAACAAATGAACAAATAGATCTATTTGATAAAACATTTGGCTGCTGTAGATTTGTTTATAATAAAATGCTTGAAGATAAAATAAATTATTATAAAGAAACCAAACAACCATTAAGAAACCATCCAGCTCAGTACAAAGAGCAATATCAATTTCTTAAAGATGTAGATGCTTTTGCTTTAGTAAATGCTCAAAATAATTTAGAGAAAGCATATAAGAATTTCTTTAATAGAGGGGATAAAGGATTTCCTAAATTTAAAAGTAAAAAGTTATCTAAATTGTCTTATAGTACTAGCAATATAAATAATTTTACTGCCATTAGAATAGAAGGTAAAAGAATTAGATTACCTAAAGCTGGTATGGTTAAATTTAAACAAGATAGACAATTTGATGGTATTATAAAATCGGCTACTATTACTAAGAACCCCAATGGTAGATATTATATATCAGTATTAGTAGAAGAGGAAGAACCAACAAAGTATACAACTTACCAAAATAATATCTTAGGTATAGATTTAGGAATAAAACACTTTGCTATTATGAGTAATGGCGAAACTATAGATAATCCTAAATGGTTTAGAAATGCTCAAAGTAAATTAACTAAACTACAAAGAAGATTGTCTAGAAAGAAACTTGGTTCCAATAATAGAAACAAAGCTAGAATTAAAGTAGCTAAGTGCTATGAGAAGATTACTAATCAACGTAATGATTTTCTTCATAAGTTATCTTCTAGAATTATTCGTGATAACCAAACAGTAGTTATAGAAGATCTAAGAATAGGCAGTATGCTTACGCCTTTCAAAGCAATAAATAAATCCATACACGAAGTATCATGGAGTAAATTTGATACGATGCTTAAATACAAAGCTGAACGTTATGGTAGAGATTTAATTATAGCAGATAAACATTACCCTAGCAGTCAACTATGCCATGTATGTAATTACCGTAATAGAGACGTAAAAAACTTAAATCTTAGAGAATGGGAATGCCCTGAATGTGGATCATTCCATGATCGAGATTTTAACGCTTCTATGAATCTTGTAAATTATGGACTTAACATATTGGATGGTAGACTAGGATATGTAGCTTAATTATATTTCTTATACTACGATATAAAGATATAAATGGGGTTGGGACGACCCTTTGAGCCTGCCGAGATAGACCAATAGGTTTATTTATGAAGCAGGAAGCCCATATGATGGGCAGTCCATATAACTGTATACTAAATTGGTTAGTACGCAGGTTAATTTAAAGTTCTTCTCGGTTTAAAAAACGATATCCCCAGTGGATTATGTCCACTGGGGATATTTTATAATATAATTCCTTCTTCTAATAGTGCATTCATTTTGACTTTGACTATACTTCTATGCTCTGGTTTACTAGCAATATTAGCATCTTTTTCTTCAATAAATGCACCAATAATAACTTTAATAACTCTATCCTCCTCACCAGTAGGATACTCTGCAACTACAAGGTATATATATAATCACAACACATTTTCTAACCTCCTTACATACCGAAAGCTTTGGCTACATCTATTTCATGTAATTGTACTTGACTATCATGGAAAGCTTTTAGTGCAATTACTTTCAGTCTTGATGCTAATTGTGGAGTTACTACACCGACATTTGTTATTTCTAATCTATAGAACAGATTACCTGCACATTTATTACATATACCCTTTGGATGTTCACATAAACTAGAGAACCGCATTTTAACAGTTTTGCCTTTATATGATTCTATGTTATCAGAAGTCAGTTCTACGAGATTACTTCCACTAACTATGTAGTTATACATAAGCATACTAGCATTCTTATCAGTAATAGTCATATTTATTGTTCTTGTAGTGCCACAGTCAGAACCAGCTGGTAATAGAGTTATATGCTGAAAAGATCTTAAGAAAAGTTTCTCCCAGTAACCCCCATATTGTGTCTTCTTTGCTCTAGAATAAGGACCAGCAGCTAGAGATTTAGCCATTGTACTATATCCATCTTTCTTAATACCATCTATATAATTATCAGTAACAACGTCATATCCTTTAGTAGGATCTGGATCTTTTATTGCCCCACGCATTACAAAGATATTCTTAAAGTTATTACCCCAAGAACCTTTAGCTCCAGATTTGTATAGATCCATAGATGGATCATCTGCTAATAATTCTTCACAAAGATCTAATAGTTCTTTCTCTATTGCGGCTACTACTTTCTCATCGCCTTTGGCAATAGCTTCTTTATTTTTATCTAATAGCTCTTTCTTTCTTTTAGCTATCTTATCACTGATAAGAAGCATATTCATTGTTACGCTAGGACAGAGAATATTAGAATAAGGTTGGAACTTTTGTGTTTTCATCAGATAGTCTTTCATAACTTGTAGCGTAATCTTATCTTCCAATACAGCATAGCTCATTTTAGAGTTAATCTTACCAGCGACTTTCTTATCTACAGGTTTGTCTATATATTGGAATAGTTCAAATAGATCCTTTTCTATAAAACACTTATTGAATATAAATAATCCCACAGTAGTTGTAAATGGTTTCTTGTTCTTTTTTCCCTCAGGACCGTAGGAATTAGCTGGTATTGTTATGATATCATATGGACTAAATTTTCTTTTATTCTCAAACTCTCCGAATGTATCCATTATAAAGGATAGACTAGTTAGTGTATCCATATCTAATGAAATAAAATAATCTATATCTTCTTTCTTGGTTATTGTTTTACTCATTCGTTTCAATGCTATCACCTCTTATCTTAATGTAATTCTTATAAGAAATAAGCAGAGTAGATAATCTACTCTGCTTTATAGTTTAGAAGTATATGCTATAATCGATATCGATACCCTTTTTCAAATCTATAAGGGCTTCATTAGGGAAGTTTAGTTTTGTTACTGGTCTGATATCTTGGTATACACTATATCCATTAATCTCTTTAGCCCATGCAGTACATAAAGAAATAGTATTAATTCTAGCATCATTCACGCCAGTAGTGGCAATAAAATAATCTCTACAATCATACGGGGTAACAGACATCTGCATTTGAGCAATAGTCTGAACTGGTAGAGTAGATGTACTATTATAAATATTACTATCTATAGGAGTACCATCTGAGAACTGTTGTATTAATCTAGGATCTGAATCGAACTTCTTAAAATAATATGAATAATAAGAAGCTGAAGTTTTTCTACCAAAGTACAATTCTTTTCTAGCTGAATCTGATAGATCTTTAGCTACTGGTCTATACTGAAAAGGAATTATAGAATCGACACCTATCCACTTTCTATAATCTTCTTCATACACTTGAGAATTTTGAGTTCCGCATCCATCTGTGCCTACACAGAATAGATAGATTTTATTAAGACCTGGAGTTGTAGAATAGGCAATATTGTCTAATCCTAAAGCACTATTATAAGTAGGAGTTATTTCAGATGAGGATGAGAAATCAAACAATGATCTAGCAATAAATCCAGCACCTGGAAGGATTAACTTGTTTCTGGCTGTAAATATTTCCTCTTTAGTTTCACTACATCTGACAACTACTTTAGTTTTTATATTAAAGTGATCTCTATCATCTTTAATACCAATTCCATCTATAAGATTTTTATGTATCATATATTGCGTTGCATCTATATTCATGTAATTATCTCCCTTCGTACAATTTATTATTATGTTGCCCAGAGCACTTTATGGTATCCAATAATATGATCTATTTAGTTTCTCTTTTACTCCTATACTATCATCTTTATCCAAAGTTATAATAGAAGCTTTTCCATCTGTAATTGTAATATAGTCTGGTTTCTTAAGATGTACTTGCATCTTCTGAGTATCGTATATCTTTATACTATTCTGATTCTCATCGTCTAATATAAACTGCACAGTCATCTGCTTTAGTACAACCTTATACGATTTAAAGAAATTTATCATCATGAATAGGTATTGTAGAATATATTCTTTAGATACTCCAGGATATTGATTGTAAATGAATTTAAAATCTTTACTGCTTATATATTCCTCTAGAATATATACTATATCAGATATCATTGTAACTATAGCATTTTCTCTAGTTTCTTGATCTAAGGTGTTCTTTATAATATTTAGAGAAGTGTATAGAACATTATCTTTCTCTTGTAGGAATGAGCTAAAACTACTAGCAGTTGTTCCGTCGTCCATTGCAAAGAAATTCATATTAAACTTCCATATCATTAAGCTATCATATAGCTTCTTCCATATAGCATAAATATCATAATTCCTAGCATGAACCATGTTATAGCATATAGTCTTATAAACATTCTTATTTGTTTTATAAATATTAACAAATTCTTCTAATGAAGGGATCTGACCCGATGGGCTATTAAATCCAAATACATCATAATCAGATGGAAGTCTGCGTTCATTTAAGATATATCGTCTAAGAGATTCTAGATCGGTAGTAAAATTGAAGCCTTTTACATATAATACTTTGGTTGGAGTGTCCATGATATTATCTTCCATTCCGCTATACAAGTAAGCTAACGCAGTCATATAACAGAAGATATGACTTAACTTAAATTGTTTACTAGCAGAGATAGTAGAAACTCCTATAGTTAGAAGATCTTCTTTAAATACATCGTCATACAGCATATTGTAGAAGTATGATATCTCGAAAGACATATCTGTCAGTTTTAGTAAGTACTCCACAGTCATGTATTTGGTTCTAGCATAGTTAAATTCTTTCGTCATAATAGCTGATTTGATACTATTATGAATGGTATCATTAGCATCTTCCCCATCCCAAAACTGATCCGATACAGTCATGCTATTATAAGATTTGGTATTGGTTAGTTTCTTTATATAATCAGTATTGGTTTTAGCTTTTAATGGAATCTTAATGAATTTCAGATCAGCGTCAGTATCATAATCTTCTACTATAGTTTTGATTAGATAGGAATCTTTATAAACGAATGTAAAAGTAAGTGTTGGATAGTTCAGAATATCATTAGTATTAATGAATGATAATCCGTTACCGAGAGCTTCAAATGTACTTTCATCGATCCTAGATCGTTGACTATCGACAAAATAATTCCACTCATTTTCTATATAATCCTTAAATGGTACTGGCATGTCTACAACTAAAGCATCATCAATTCCTAATGTAGTAGAAACTGTTTTTTCTTCTACTATTAGAACATTCTGCATATCTAATAGATATTTATTATTAAAGATGAATAGTACGACTATCTCATCACCCTTTTTAATATTATCTATATCGATAATGCAATTAAATTTATTTACCGTTATGCGTTCTAGTTGTACTAATAAACTACGATGTATAATAATACATCCTTGAGTAGTTTGTTGATATGGATAAAAAGGATAATCTAAATAAAACTCTTTTTGCCCGTCCCCTTCGGCAATTAGAACTTGTTGTTTAAATTTAATCGCATAATCACTAGTTGTATTATATACGAAAGTATAATTCAACTGTGTAGATGGAAGATAATGATTAGGGCTAAGTATAATAGTAGATTTATCAGTACTGAAATTATACCCCGTCCCTTCTTCTAAATATTCTCCGTCCATATCAATAATGACTTTATTTCCTTTAACCAAGAAATCCGAGGTTGGATATTCTATATCGAAAAGGGTTTGAGAATCGGTATCTACAATTCTAAAATCTTTAAGAACTGATATGTTAGAAGCGTTTGGTCCGTGCACAAACTCTAACTTTAACTCCTCTCCTACATTTAAACTTTTTTCTCGGAGTCGTATAGTGTTACGATATATATCGTAACAATATTCAGATATATATTTATCTTTTATTTTAGCATAGATCTTATATCCCATTTCTAAATACTTTTCTATAGGATAGTTTAATGCAAACTCTGTTTGATTATCTTCTGTTGCTATAATACTTTGTATTGATTTCTGTATATCTATAGCTGAATATACAGAAGAATCAGAGTATATAAAGTTGAATGAAACTGTTCTTCCTTTATGAACAGTTAGATCACTAAATACTATACTATTACCACGCAATGTATACCTTCTCGGATCTATATAAGTAGTTCCTATAGTTACAAAAAAGTCATTCCCATTTGCAGAGTAGTTTGGAAATGGCTCTGGTATAGCAAAAGTATTTTGATTATCGTACTCTGCTACTATATTATTTATTTTAAATTTGGTAGTTAGTTTCTTCCCATATAGATATATGAAAGTAACCTGCCGCCCTATGGTATTATATCCTGCGTTGATTGTAATAGTATTGGAATTAAGATCTAATATATATGCGTTCGGATCTACACATACTCCTCCTACCATTACGATCATATGATTTCCGTCTGAGAAATAAGTTGATGTTGGAGGGGTAAAGTTAAATGTATTACCTATAGATGTATTTGTAAATACATCTGTTACCATGGTTATAGCATTCTCTACGTCTGGACTTACTTCTGAAGATACTGTATTTATATCATAATAGAAGTCATATCGTATAGTAGTTTTTCCAGTATCTATACCATTCTTAAATCTAATAAGATTATAATTGTAGATCTCATAATCTATATCTCTCTTCAATCTATATCCATCTAACCATACAAACATCTCATTTCCCTTTTGAAGAAAATAATCGAAAGGATACGGAATAACATTATCTGATATAAGTTTCTGGTCTGTCGTGTGTTTTACTATATCATTTTCACTTGAGGTTATATCTATTTTTGCCGTATATAAGAAGTTGCCCCACCTATCTACCTTTCTATCTTTTAATATGAAATATTTAAACATTTCGATATCATTCATACCAAACAGAGAGATTAGATTAAGCATACCAGTTTCGGAAGATTTATATTTAACTAACGTATTGATATTCCTACACATAGAAGCTTGGTATTTTAAAGGAATAGTATGATAGTAAGGTATACCATATATAGAGAATATATATTCGATACATCTAGAATCTAGTATATCTTTCTTAACTATATGCTCTTGAACTTCTGTTAGCATATCAATCATTGTCATGAGAATAATTAATATAGCGATAAAGTTATCGTAGTAATCTGAACTTATTTTGAAGGCTGCTGAATATGTGGTTCGTAGAATATATATTCTATTTATTTCATATTTGCTGGCAAATTTATCATCTATATCCAGATTAGAGGTTGTCGGTGAGTATAGAAGCTGAAAATCTATTGCTTTCCTTGCTTTATATATACTAATACCAGCCATTATATAATTAAGATATTTGGCATCTGGGTAGTCTGCTTTGATTATATCTAGTATGCCATATGAATCTAACATTCTGCATCCATCTGCTCCTAGTTGATGTACATACGTAACATTAATATTGTTTCCCTCTGGTACTAGATATTCGTATGCTTTTATTGGTATGCCGTAGTCGCCTAATGGTGGCATGCCACATATCATTCTATAATATTCATTCTCTTCTTTGTATGAAGAGATACATTTAGCAGCGGCAATAGATACAAGCTCGTCTCTATATTGCTCTGGAATTAGATATTTATCTTTTACATAATCAAAGATCTTAGTTTTAGGAACAGAGCTTTGTTCTAGAATTTCTTTTGTATATGTAAAGATATCGAATATAACATTGCCTTCTATAGTAGACATATACAGATCTGAATTGGATAAACTACTTACTGTTTCCGCATTGTTTGCCATATCTGGTATTTTTACTATAGAACTGTAGACTAAAGTTTGAACACAGTATACTAGAGCATCCATAAACGGATTATCTGTATATACTTTCTTTATATTCAATTTAAATCGCCCCTTTCTAGCCCTTTGTATTATTAGTATGTATTTCACTCCAAAACATATTATTAAGGAGGGATTACTTATGCTAACCATCGCATTACCCACTGATAAAGTATTAATGGGTAAAGAGTTCGGAATCGAAACTAGAGAACTAATAGATTTGGATCGACTAGATAAGATTCCAGGAATTACAGTATGTATTATAATCAATCATCAAACTTGGGCTATAAATTCTTCATTTTTTATTGGTTGTTTCTTAGATTCTATTAGGCATCTCGGGAAATATAAATTTGAAGATAGATATCGCTTCGCATACGAAGATGAATATCTTAGAAATATGGTAGAGGATAATATTAGAAGATGTGAAAAAATGATAACATCGGAGGAGAAAGCAAATGTATCAGACAGTAAATTATCCAGATATTTTCATATATAATGAAGAGAATCCAACTTTAGTATCACCAACTTCTCCTTTTGAAATTTCTTTTGCCCAAACTAAAGAAAGTTTAATGGATGTAGAAACGTACAAAGAGTTTCTATCAAATTCTATTCAAAGATTCAGAAGAGGAAAGGTATATAAACATTATAAATCTAGTTTAATGGATATGGGACTTAACAGATGCCAATATCATGGTAATATTAGATCCAGTAGTGAAGATCAAGATATGGCTACTATTGAAATGCATCATCATGTTCTAACTATATTCGATATAGCTCTTATTATGACAGAGCATATATTAAATGAATATAAAGGATTAACCACATTTGACTTAGTTGAAATGTTGAAGTTGGAGCATGTGGAACATAGAGTTTGTACTGTTTCTTTATGTAAAACTTGCCATCAATTATATCATAATGATCCTGAGTTCTTTCTTCCATCAACAATGGGATTTGGTAATTGGTGGGAATTTTTAGCAAGATATAGAAGTGGTATCACAAGAGATATAGCATATAAATTAATCTATTCGCTAGAAAAAGAAATGAAGTCGTATGAAATTAACGAATCAAATACACTCCAACTATTAAATATAAGGCATAATATATTAAATTGGAGTGATTACAATGAACAGTTCTTTCGTTAAGATGAAAATCTCAAATCTATTGTCAAAACCAGGATTCTATATATTAGTAGGATCTATCGTATCAAACTATTTCAATATCCTGCCGTATCCTTTTATACTATTCACCATTCTATATTTACTTATTCTAGCTAATAGAGTGGTGAATACTGCAGAAAAAGAAAGCGAAGTAAAATTATTTGATGCCGCAATTCCAGAAACTTTAGATGCTCTTATTTTAGAATGTTTAAGTCTATACATAATATTCAATATCGGACCTAATAAGAAATATATTGCTGAAGCTGAAGAGCCTAAGATTGTAAAAGATATAATCGAAAGGGTTCTATTTAGAATGTCACCCACCATGTTATATAAGCTAAGAGCATATTATAATGAAGAAATGGTAGAGGATGTTATAACAGAAAAAATATATATGGTGGTTACCAACTTTGTCATCCAAAATAATGAGATAGAGGACGACGACAAGGAATTAATATTAGAGGATGATAAAAAACAATTGATTAATATTTTATAAGGAGGAAGCTATGACTGATAAGACAGCTATATCATATCTTATACTCTTTATATTATCAATTTTTATTATAACGAATGCAGAAGTACCAATTCTATGCTATAAAGCATTATTGGTTCTTCTATTCTTTGCTCTAATGATAGTATGCGTAAGATGTGATTTAGAAATGGAAGAAAACAAATATCTACAAGAAAAAAATAAAACAAATAAATTATGACAAAATATAAAGGTAAGCTCATTGAGCTTACCTTTTATACTGTGCTGATTTTAGATACAGCCCTACGAATATCCGATAAAGTTCTTGGAGAATATTATAATTGTAGGCAGGGTCTATATCTTTTACCTGAACTTTTGGGTTCAGACAAGTGAGATACATTCTCTCCCCATTTATAACTATCTTTGTCCTAAAGAGCGAACGATTATTAAATTCTCTAAAACAATTTACTCCAAGCTCACCAGTTAGATATTGTTCACTGATGTTTGAGATCAGATTTACAATATGTTTAGACGGATACTCTTGGGCTGTTCCGAAGATATACATAAGAAGATCTAGCATCCAATCCTTATGGATATCTAGCATATTATAACTTATTCCTTTTACATCTAGTTTTTCAACTTTAGTTATACTATCATAAAAATAGTATAACTCTAGCCCTCCTAGCATATAAAAAGAAGTGTAAATATTCTTCTCTATAAATTGAATATTTCCAAAACTAGTAACCGATGGTATTTTATTAATGAGGAAGATAGCATCTTTCTTTACAGACAATATCTCATATTCATTAATATTATTAGCTTCATAGAACATCTTCCTAGCTTCATAGAAGCCTTTTTGTAAACCTTGATTTACTGTTTTATTATCTCTCTGCATACAACCTACTATACGCTTTCTTTCTTCTCCAGGTAAGTTGTATAGTTTATTAAATTGTGTTTGGGTTATTAGCCCTTTATATAAGAGAATATTTATATTAGCTTTAGCAATATCGTATTCTCTTATATATTCAGATATGATATGAGTTACTGGGGTTGTGTATTTATCTACCTCAAATACGCTAGACATTTTGTTCATCTATCGCATCTATATTAGATAACAATGTTTTAGGATCTACAGTTAGGTATACATATCGTTCTTTATCCTGCATAAATATCTGAACCCCAATCTCACTCATATTTGAATCTGGAATTTCGAATACATCTTCTACGCTATTTGCCATATAGCAATTATAACCATACCTTTGCTGTATGAGTTTTATTATAGACTCGCACATGTTCACAACTGGTGGTGAACTAAGGTCTGTTAGTATGAAAACATCTCCATCATTATAATACATTGCCATCATGATTTCCATGAAAGCAGTAAAGGCTCCATCCTCAGTTAGAATATAATTAGCATACAGCATGTCGAACTCTCTAGATTCTAATGCTGTAGCTTGTAATATTATAGACGGAACCCATAGTTTATCTAATCTATCTCCTAGATTAGTCGTGTTGAAGAAGTTTAATACGAAATATCGTTCCCTATCTGATAATAGATAGGGAACAATGTTGTTGTCTCCAAATATAATCATGTTAGGTTCACCCTAAACGCTGGAGAGAACAACTCACCTTTCTTTGGTTTGCACGCAGCTATATACTGTGTACAATATTGTACGCATTGCTGCATACTATCAAAGCGATAGTTCATAAACTGCATTAATCTTCCACAAGCATTTTCCGATGGTGGAATAGATGCTGGCATCAATATACAATACTCTTGTATATTGATCAAACCGTTGACAAACATAGTGTCTGCAATATTAGCAGAGAAAATATCGCCATCGTTAACAATACATTCACTTGTGCCTGGTATACCTGGAGTTATACCAAACGTTTGGGCAAAGAATGATATTAATACATTAACAAATCCAAAGTTCATAGATTCATCTTCTGGTACGAATAACAATAATCTTTTACCTCTGTATATAGCCGCTAATAGATTAGCAAATATATCCAGTTTACTAAATAAGAACTGATAGTATATCTGCGCGGCTAGTGGTTTGTTTCCATCTATCTCTGCGCTCAGAGATTCATATGGTGGTAATAGAACACCCATGATTACACAATTAAGAAATCTATAATCATCGGCATTGTCTACTAGGGCAACCACTGTAATGCCATTAGCAATGGCTCCTCGTACATCATTAAAGTCATTGCTAATGAATAGACAATTTTTGTTTAGCATCTTAATTCCTCCTTAGAATTCGTCAGAAATTACTCTCGGTTTATTAATAGGTTCTACTGGTTCTTGATCTTCATATTCGTCCCCACCGTAGTAATTCTTAGCTAACTCTTCTGCTTTAACAGCAGCCTCGTCTTCAAATTCATATTGTGTATCAACGAACTCTTCGATTATCATAACCATAAGACTAGGTTCGATTGGATATTTGGAAGACACTGATGCTACTAAATAATCTACAATATCGCTACGTTGTTTAAGATTAGCGATTTTGTAATCTCCAAATGGGAACTTTCTCATTTGATCTACCATGAAAGAATTAATTTGTGTTCTTTCTTTAGCAGTTGGCTGATCGGAATTCTTAGCTTGAGTTTCTTTCTCTTCTAGATCAATTTGATCTTTTAGAGTTTCTTCAGCATAGTTCTTTTCAAGTTCTGGATCTTGATCCATATATACAGAATTCATATTGTCTTCAGCACTAGGCTGTAAAAATTCTGGTTTTGGAACTTCTGTTTCTTCATGTGCTGGTACAGAAATAGTTGCAGTCTGAACAGTTGTTGTTACTGTACTCACTTCAGTTTCAACTTTTACTGTTTCTACTACCTTTTCTGCTGGTGGTTCATTCTTTATGACATACCCGCCAGTTACAGTGACGACAATATCATCCTCACTAGATTTTCTTTTTCGCTGTTGTTTCTTTGGTGCTATACAATCAGACTCATTATATAGCTTATACTCTTTACCATCTTTAATAATACTTACCAAAATTTCTTGTTCCATTTCTGAAACCTCCTCTATAATTTTAGACTTTACTACTTCAGAATAAGTTTTTCCTAAACTTCTAGCTGAGTATCTTTGATTACATTTTTCGCATACTAATGTGTTTAGCCCATTGTCATAATCTATAAGACCATCACATCTTCTACCATTTGGCAAGGTAATAGTGCATTGTAGTTTATCACCATCTAACTCGTATAGATATGGAAAGTCTAATAGTACGGGTCCGAAACCATCTCGGATTCCCCAATTCGCAAGAAAGTCTGTTCCTATATCCTCCATAACATATTTACCGATGAAAATTTCATTAAGCAAATCGAATATATTGCCAGCAACGTCTTCGAATTCATATCTATTTCTAATAGGGTTGACCCTCTCAACCATAGATACAGTTCCACATGGAGTTACATCAAAGACTTTAGTGACAAATGGTTTCATGCGATTTTGATTATAATACTCATCTGGATTGTCACTCATTCCTACTGAGTCTATAGCAACTTTTAATAGGAACGAGTGATCGTATATGCTACTATAAACAATACGATTCGTTCCAGAGTGAAATCTTTTAAACCCTCTAGGAATAAGTATCTTGTCCACTTCGGCAAACTTTTCATTCTTTAATTTAGAATGCCATTTTACCGAAGTAGCGAAATACCTAATCCTAGATATATCATCTGGTGTTAAGTAAAATGATATAGGGGCATGAGAAAGAGCATCGAAATCGAAATTTCTAATACTCTTTCTTTTACTATACATTGCAGATAACACATCTACCCTAGCCATTACGCGATCGTCCCCCTATCGGCTTTCTTAAATATTTGGTTTATGAAAGCCTGACGTTTTTTGGCATAAGCTACTGGATCGCACATGTGGGCAGGAGGAGTATACCCCTCAGCTTCATATTCTTGTCTTCTTAAATCGCAATGTTTTTTACACTCTGTTGCATATGCAGCAGGGTCGAATAGTCTACTAATTACATTAGATTGACGTTGAATATCCATTTCGATTTTGCGAGATGATAGATATCCCATTTTCTTAAAGAACTCACTCATGCTCAGATCAGGGGTGATCGTCCCCTTATCAAAATCATGAAAAGCTTTTTGTAATTCTCGCTGATATTCTACGTTAATTGTTCCTTCTGGCGGTGATGGTACTAGTGTATTATAGTAGTCTATTTTTGCTTCGGTCATCATAAGTCTATAGTCTTCGATATCTTTTGCTTTTTGAGCAGGAGTAATGATTCTTGGTTTGCCCCACCATTCATCAAACTCCCTATCGAAATTACTCATATCAGCACCAGTAGTTTTTCTAGCCAGTTTGGTTAGCTTTTTCCAAGTAAAATAGTTATCACGTTCATTTATTTGCATAGGATTTAGAGTGGCGCTTATTCGTTGCTGCAACTCTCTATTCATTTTTTCTTCTTTTGGCGTGCAAATAATCCGCATATCAGTAAAGGTTTGGAGCCTCTTGACTATAGTGCTTAATGATTTTCCGGATCGTATTTCTTCGATCTGCATTGTAACAGGATTGGATCTTGAGTTTCTTCTATAATTCTCAATAATTTCTTCTTCTTTAGCTTCATTCTTTTCTTTTTGAGATTTATATTTTAGAAGCTCATTCATGGCAATTCTTTCTAGTTCTCCCATAGAGGTTGGTTTACCTGGTTGTACTATAGTTCTATCACCAGCAACAAATACGGTTGATTTGATAGCCGATAAGTTGTCCTCACCTCTATATCTTAATAATGCATCTCTAGCTTCACTCTTAACTTGATGAAATAAATCGAGGTCTGCGTTTTGTTGATGCCACAGAAGATCATCTGCTAGATGTGTGTTATATCTAGAAAGTTCTTTAGCTAAAGCATATGTATCATTTTCAGCTTCTACCTTTTTAGCTAACACATATGCTTCTTGGTAGGATATGGATTTTTTATCCTTTTTCTTATTAACAGCTTCTTCATCTCCATAAAGAAACTCTTCCCACTCTACTCCATTTTCGTCTTTATGCGCTTTTACAACAGCGACTTTAATATCATCAAGGCTTTCTCTTTTCTTTTCGATTATGCTTTCCTCTGGTTCACCTTTAACGATATATGCCATTGTACATTTTCCACTATCAAGTTCTTCCTGGGTAGGAAGCATCCATTCATTATCACCATACCTAGCTTGCCATTCAGCAGACATACGTCTAGAGCCATTAGGCATTGACATACCAACAGGACCCAACGGTCCCATCATCATCTGTGGTATTCCATTTGGTGGCATTGTCATGCCATTATTGTAATACGGTTGTTGATGATACAATTGATTCGGTGGTATGAAAGCGGTAGGTTGTGGTGAAGGAATAGATGGTGGTACAGGCATTGGATTGGTCTTAAAGTTATTACCAAATAGTGCTTGCATTTTTTCAGGAGACATTCTCACTTGCCCAGTTTTACTCTTAGCTGGTTGAGCTGGTGGAGTATTATCCATATTATTATTTCTAATACGCTCACCAAATTGTTTTTCAATAAGAGCATCCTCTAGCTCTTTATCAGTTACTTCATCATCTGTAGGGCAAAGTAGTTCTGCAGGGTCAATCCATCCATCCCCTCCAGTTACTTTAGCTTTAGACACATATCCAGCACTCATATATTCATATTCACCATCAAAACAATCAAAGTGCATCATCCCAGCGTGTACTCGTTTAAACTCAGGATGCGACTCATCAATCCCATCTGGGAATTCAGGTGTTTTGATAGTTAAATGGTTTGGTTGCCAATTAGAATTCTGATTGGCTTTATCTCTTACCATCTTATTCAATGAGAAGAATGTTTCTTTTCCAGGTACGTTCTCATTAACCATTCCAGGAGTACCTGCTTGATAATAAGCCGGTTGAGGAATACCATTTGATGCAGGAGTCGTTGGAAACATAGATTGAGTTGGTTGTTGAGGATAATTTTTAGGATCGTTTGGATGCCATTCTGGATTGTATGCATCCACTCCACCTTTAGGTTCTAAACTCCCTGTATCTTTATAGTTGTGACTGTATTTCTTTTCTTCATGTTTCTCCCCAAGAAAAGAACTTGCTTTAAAACTAATAGTTCTTTCTTCATCCTTATCTGGAATAAAACCACCAATAACTCTCACATTTTTTACAGCTTCTTCAAACTGTTGTTCTTCTCTACTAATTCTTCTAGTAGGTTGAGTTTCTGGATAGGTTTCTTCGCTAGCAGGAACGTATCCGTTCATCTGTGGTTGTTGTGGGTATGCTGGAACGTATCCCATCATTTGCTGATCCTGATTAGCAGAAACATACCCGCCAACCTGTTGGGTTTGCTGTTGCATCATCTGTTGCTGCTCATACACAGCTTTTTCTTGTAAGAATCTAATATACATTGGATCGTTGTTCAATTGTTGTTGTGATGGTGGTTCAACAATTTGCTGTTGTGGTTGCTCTTCACGAACAGGCTGTTTATAATTTTCTGGTGCATATCCTCTGAACCAATTCTTTCTTCTACGTTCAGAAGGTCTTAAAGTACGTTCTCTTTGAACGGGTTGTGCTTGGATAGGTTGTGCTTGTGTTCTATTCACAGGTTGAGCTACTTGTTGTGTTGGAGCTTGAACCTGTGGTTGTTGTGCAGGTTTTGGTTGCATTGATTTTAATAAGCTAGAAAAAGGATTAGGTTTAGCCGCAGCTGCGGCTTCGTTAGCCTCATCTCTTCTTTTAGCTTTAAGGATATGGTATAAGTTAGAAATCTTAGAAGATTGATTCCCATCTATAGGAACATAGACACCATATCTATTTAGTTTCATTTTTACATACGGGAACATTTCGCACACTTTGTCTAATCCATGCTGGCTGATAATGCTATTAAATTCTTCCATTGCAATATCATCCTCTGGCATGGACGCAAATAAACCATTGTATGCAGTTATATTATCATCTGCAATTCTTATCGGTTCTTCTTTACCATCTACATCACAGTTACATTTATAACTGTGATCGATATTTTTGCAAGCCATTTGTGTTTCCTCCTCTTATAATTTTATATACACGCTCACTTATATAATATATGATCTAAACTACTATTAACTTCCTAATATTCTCATATATAGTTGAAGCTAATACATCGTACTTTTTATTAGTAACGTCATAGCTTCGAACTATATCATACAATGCCGATCTAAACATCAATAAGACTCGTTCCTCTTTATTCATAGCGAAGTATATTCTAGCATACTTCTCGGTTAATTTTACTATAGGCTCAGAGTTGTCTTCTAAAATAGAATTGTCTCCAATCTTTGCTATAGATTTGATATAAGACGCAGTTGCATCCTGTAACAATGTATAGAATATATTTCCTATTACACTCGCATCTGGTCTTAGCCGTAGAAACTCATCATAACATGAGTTTATCGCCTCAGTATGGTATTTACTTCTTTGAATTACTACACCACTTTGAATTTTTTCCATTATCTTATCCTCCTATTAATTCCTTATATTTTCCTAACATATTCCAGTTTAATACTCTTCTTGCAGCTATTATCTTTGGTCTGCGGTATTTAGCTTTATTGAATATTGACGACTCGAGCGATTCTAATAAAATATTTCTTGTCATTTCATCTACCATGTTATTATAGTAGCAAATCTCTCTGATAATATCGTCTGGCAGAGCGACATTGTTCTGAGATAGGAACGATTCCCGTACAACCTCCATATCTTTGACATTTGTTGGATCTTGATGCCCTCTCTGATGATACAGAGATAAGTGTGTATTATTCTGTACGATGTAATTTACAATGTTACAAAACACCTCTTGGTTCATAACCTCAGTTCCACTAGAATTGACTAAGATATAAGTTTCGGGGTGCATATTCTTCACCCATGAATATATCCATTCTCTCAATCCCAATACAGAGATTCTTGAATCTGAGAATAGATTAAGAAATGTGTCATAATCTTTAAACTTTAACAAACTTTGAATACCCATATAAATCGCCATAATTTCCCCGTAGTTATTGGTGGCTTCACTAACTATTTGCGTGCCACTATCTATGATTTCCCCATGAAATACAGTTACGAATCCAGCACAGGTTATAAACCCATTACCCTCTGGATCTTTTACTATTGATGCGTCGGTGTATGTATTCACCGCATTGAAAAATGCTAACATTTTACTCTCTCCTCTTTTCTTTTAATTTTGTCTATTTGGTCTTGCACTTTCTTGTATTTGTTCAAAATACCTTTCGTGTTTCAAGTATATAATATATATTCAGCATTATTTTTACACAGCATATATCAGATAACCAAATACGGTTATCTGATATATCATTTTATGACTTTTTAACTACATTCAGACCATTATCATATAGCATATCTAATACTTTTTTAGTATCAACAATACCATTAATTTTAGCCTTACGTAGAATATCATCTGGGCATTTTAAAGTATATTCTGCCTCCTGAATTGCTTCTTTGATAGCTGACTCGTCGATTACGATAGCAAATTTAGAAGCGTCTCTTTCACAATGCTCAGCAATGTTCTCAATTGCTTCTTTAAAGTTACGAATTTTATTACTTTGCATATACTTAGCTAATTCATCGATTTCTACTAAATCAAAACCTAAACGGCTACACTCTCTAACGGTTACCATTGCCTCTGTGAACTTAAGCTCTCCCATACTAATAGATTGCATATCATCCAATAGTGCACTAAAATCAATATGAGTAAGATCTACAGTTAAATCATCATTACATTTTCCAGGACATTCTCCACGGCTCATCTCAGTGATTAGAGCCATTGGGTTTTTAAATAAAGACATATTTACACCTCCGTAATTAATTCACTTATTTCAGAGCGAATTTTACTAATATGTTCCACGCAAGGAAAAAATAAAGCAGGATATACCTGCTTATAAGAATAGGAAAAAGTTCTCTTCAATGAAGTTGATAAAAGATTTGATTATCCTTGGATATCTCCTAGGTAATCTAATAGTTGCAGTCCTGTTTAATTTTACCAGCTCTACACGTAGCATAATTATACCTCACTTTATTATTATTCATAGATATAATATATAACTAAGAAATCTAGTTATTACTACTTTGTAACTTCACTATTAGTTTTCAATTCTTCTACCCTACCTTTTAAACTAGCGATAACATCTTCACATTTGGGTAATTTGTATGCTCCTGATGGGTCTACAAATATCATTCTAGTATCCAATAAAGATTGAGCTTTACTATGATCGTAATTCTCACTAACTACTTCTATTTTCTTAATATTATCTAATGTTTCTGGTTCTATAAACTCTTTATATTGCTGAATGAAATTCTTATACATTCCTAGAACTGCAGTCGATGGAACAAATAGATATTGATTATGTACGAGTTCATGGACTGTTTCTGATAGAGGAATCAATCCTATATTCATCTTGTAATGATTATATACTGCTTCTTTGGCAACCATTTCATCTGAAATGCATTCTCTAAAAGCGCATCTCTTATTATATACTGCCATTACTATATCGAATAATGTAATAGGTTCGTGATGTAGATGTATCTTTATCTTGAACGAATCAATATTAGTTACATTCTCAAAGAAACTACACTTATTCATATCCCCATGTTCTCTCAAGAAGTTTACATACTTCTTATACTCAAAAGAACCTCTACATATTTTCTCTATAGAAGCTATATACTTAGGAAAGTCTTTTGGATTACTTAAATCATAATCTTCTATATCGAAATCTGGTATGCTTTGAAACTCCACCACTTCTCTTTTTACTGTACTATAGTCTATTCCTATAATACCATTTGGATCTCTAGCCATATAGATCGCCTCCTTATCTCTATGTAGAGACAGAATATACCCCTATTCCATATGGAATAGGGGTATATAATTATCTACATTCAGTTGGAGTATCTTTTACATATTCTACTGGAATAGCTTTTGTATAATCAGGTTGCTCTTCGGTAGATACTTCTTTGGGCTTGCTTGCTTCTTGTTTAATAGGTTGGTTGTTTCTTCTAGTCGATCTAGGTTTATTTTCTCTAGAATTCCAACCTTTTTCTTTCAATGCCGCTTCAATTGTTCTTTTACTAATTGAAGTATTTGTATCACTAAAAGATACCCTAAAGCTATAAACTCCAGTATTAGGGTTTACCCTCCACCCAAAAGCATAAAACCCTCTAGTTTTAAAACTAACTTCTACTGCACTGATACTAATAGCACAAGTCGCTGGATATTCTGGATTGTAGATACTAGGAAAGTTGTCTTCAACTTTACCCATTAGATGTGTTACCACATCTTTTTCCCTAGTAGTAAGACCAATATATTCTTTAATATTTGGAATTGTATCTACTAGATCAGTTATTCCTTCTTTGAACGTTTCGAACTGTTTAAAATTATCCATTAATTAATCTCCCCTTCTCATTCATTGTCATTTAAATGTATACCCGTGTATAATTTTCTATCTTAGGTTGGGAGGTGTATTTAAATGATCTGCTTTTACTGTTGGTCTTTGTTGATCATTTAGATATGGTTTACTCTTACACTCCAACCAAGATACAACTTTACCTTCATATTTCATAAGCTCGATATTTCCATCTGGGTTTAGAATTTGAAAGATATCTCCAACTTGCAGTTCAATAAAATCTTTTATCTCACCGTTGTCTAGAATTACTCTTCTTTTGTTCTCTGGCATCATTGCCTCACTAGCACTTTTTAATCTCATATATTCAGTCATTATTCTATTACCTCCTCTAATACTTCATCAATTGAATTGTCTAAATCTAATAACTCTTTTTCTTTCTTAGATTTATATACAGGTGTTTCGCATAAGGTTATAAGATTATCTATCCCATTAGATGTAAATAAGAATGCGGTTAAATCATATGTATATAGATTATTAATTAGCTCATCAGTAGCTACTCTCACTTCTGGTTGAGCGGCAGGTGATCTTCTCTCTTTAATAAAATGGATAAGATCGGCAAATGTAAACGTCATAACCAGCCTACTCGCAACATTAAATGGTAGATATCCTCGGGCATCTTGTTTTAGCATACCTTGGCTTATCAATTGAGGATATATAGATTGTAATAGATCTCCTAATTCTTGAGATTTTATACTAAGTAGTATACCATTTATATCAATCTCATATTTCTTATCTTTATCTGGATACTTTTCTATATTGAATTGGCTAGGATCAATAAAGTTAGATTTGCTATAATCTACATATCTTTGCGATTCTTGACAAATACCAGCAAAATGTCTAGTAATTTGATTAGCTATTGCTCTTGAGATATCGTGAAATACAATAGTACAAGAAGTAAGTTTCAGTACATCTCTTAAAGTAAACCCATATTGCTCTGTTCTATCTAGAATACCAAGAACATCATCTGCAGACAAGATATCACAAACTTTACCTTTAATAACTACACGTTCTTTCTTTACAGCATCACAGAAACTTTCTTCGTACTTCTTACCTTCTGCATCAGTAAGTTCTTCCAGTTTATCTTCAGTAGAAGTAATTGGATAGAATCTACATTTTTCTTTATCCATAATCCCATCTGCGATAAAGTCTTCAAAGAATACAGACTCGGCGGATTGATATAGAGTTTCTTTAATAACAGTGCAAATAGGATTACTGAGATCTCTAACTTCTCTGAAAAAGTACTTATATGCTCTAATACTACCACCTATAAGGATAGCGATAGATTCGTCTTCTTGTTTAGAAACAGCATAATCTGTAAACTTCAAAGCATTAGAAACCTCGGTAAACTTCTCACTGAAATTCTTATCCATAAGAAGAAGAATTACTATATTAGAATGAGCAATAGTGGATTCGTGTCCTCTATTAACAACTCTACTAATATGGTCTAATCTTTTCTCATAATCCTCATCTGGTTCTTGCCCTATACACATCTTAGCTGCTAAGCTAGACATATAAGATGCATCACTAAAAGATAGAAGAGTTGCACTTAAATCACCATACTCATCTACTTTCTGTTTGATAATTACTTCTTTATCAAATTTCTTTTTCTTACTAAATAAATTCTTGACGGTATTTAGTATTCCCATTTTATACCCCTCTTTTATAATAAGTTACACTACCATTAGATTTTGCATCATATATAATATCAGGAGAACTATTTATAATAGTTACTGGAATTGCTGCTTCTTTACACCTAGTAATAAGTGAAGCTGTATCTGAATTTGGATAATCGGTGAATAGATGAAGCTCATCGATATTATATCGTAATAAAGAAAAGAACTCTTTGGATATAGCTAACGGGCTAGTCGCATCATATTCAAATTTATTAAGAGCATCTTTAGGAAGAGCATATGTTCTAGCAAAATACTCTACATGAGAATCTACCCGTTCATTCATTCCGTATATATAAATAGCATCTCTATTTTTAGAAATTATGCTATTCACATGATCAATCACAACAGCTACATTTCTAATACAAAATGTTCTATCTGTTAAGATAGCTATTACTCTATCCCCATCACTATTCATCGCATAATACCTTTAAGATATCACTAAAGATATCGTCCTTAGATCGTACTTCTCCATTGTTAGTTGTATATACGTCAACAACTTTATCGTTTACATAATCTCCAAGATTTATATTATTAAAAACATCTGCTACTGTAAGTAGAAGCTCGTCGTTGTTTTCGTGTTGATCATTCTTTGTGTTCTTTTTATGTACAAAATCTAGCATAACGCCAGGGTTTGATTTTAATTTCACTACAATATCAGCTGTAGGTAGTTCTAATATTTTAGAAATAGCTCCTATAGTATCGCATATCCAATTAGGTAGAATATTATCTTTAATCATTCTAGAAATACCAATTCTAAAGTAAAGATTAGAATACCAATATCGATCTAGAATAATAGTTTTTCCATCCATTAAATCTGGAATGATATGTTTCTTAGCACTATCGAACATATCTACCATATACAGCATAGATACTACCCCATGATTTAATTCTTTAGTATCTCCATATTTGCCAGCAAGATACTCTCTTACAAAATAAGAAGATTCTTCTTCATATTTAGGAAAGTGATATATACTTGCCTTTTCTCCTTTAGATAAAAGATACTCGTAGTAAGCCTTAGAATTGGTCTCTTTAAAACTACAATCTAACCCCTCAAATACAATAATTTTTCCACTCATTACCAAACTCCCCCTTTTTAAATTTACTATATTGTACCAACTCTAGTATATTTGTATACGGATATTTACTATATAATAAAATAGATATTAAGGGAGAGGTTAAAATGACAAAACAAGTACAGAAATATCAAGAATATATTATTGACCATAAAGACAATGTAAAGAAAGCTTTTATAGAATATGGAATGGAAATACTAGGTATAATGAAAAATGAATCATTATCAACAAAGTTAGGTATGAATACAAATGTTCACGATAATTCTAAATTTGCAATAGCTGAGTTTTCTGGGTATAAAAAGAAGTTCTATCCAGATAGTGATGATATTGGCGATGAAACAATACATACTGAATTTGATAAAGCATGGCTACACCATATGAATACCAATAAACATCATCCAGAGTATTGGGTAATGAGAGATAAAGCGGGAGACCATCCTATTGATATGGATAGAGTATATATTGCTGAAATGATTCTAGATGGGATATAAGTTTAATAATACCGCACTAGATTGGTTCCATTCGAATGAATCATATTATAAAAGGATTATGACGCCCGCTACCTTCAATACAACTAAACTTGTTGTAACTACTTTATTCTCAAAAGGAGGAAACTAAAATGGAACCAAATATTACAAATACTGTATTTATATTCTTAACACCACAACCAAATGATTGTGATGAGGTATTCAGGGTAAAAGTTTGTGCAGATATTATATCAACTCTCAATGAAATTAAAAAGGGTGCTTTGGTTGGTACGTATCAAACGTGTCTAGATACAATTAGACAAGCCGCAGAGGAATTAAAATCTGCTATATTCGTTATATTATCAGATGGAGAACTTATCGAATTAGAAGATAAGGATCTAGAAACTATATTAAAATTAGAAGAGGAAGCTATTAAAGCTGTAATGGATACTCCTCTAAGCGAACTAAATGAAAAAAGTAAAAAGAATGATATTAGAACCAATGCCGTAGACTTTTATCAATCTATGTATTGCGAAGATAATGAACCTAATATAGAAGAAGATCTAGTTGAAGCTATTACTAAAACAAATGAAGAGATTAAAGATGTTATTGATAATGAGCTAGCTGTTATCGATAAGATCATCTCAGCTTACAATATTCAAGGAAACATTACAGCCATAACTTGTAACGACGAGCCAGTACAGAATAACGATTTCTTTGCAATGTTACAAAAAATAAAACTTAAAGGTTTTACAGTTCCAGGAGGATATGTATCATTCAAAGATACTAAGGATATGAAATATACCATTTCGTTTAGTTCTGGAACTAAGATAGTTAGAGAAGATTTAGATTTCTCTGTTGTAGAAAATAATAACTAATAGATATACACCACGGTACAATTTGTACCGTGGTGTATATTTTCTTTTTATTTGTCAGTTCTAAGTTTACGCATCGGGTTTGTTTTAACAGTAATTTCTTTGATCTCTTCTATAATATACTTACCAAATTCATCCTTATCTGCATTAACTTCTTCGTCATTACGTAAACTGATTCTAGCGCATTGTTCCCCTAATGTCTTATCATAGTATATAAATAACACATCATCAAAAATAACTAGCGTTGTATTGATTGGTATATTGATTAACCCATGCGATAAACATATATCGATTCCAGTAGCAGCTGTAGTATACTGAAATTTATCATCTATAGCATCACAAAGTTCCATATTGCCACATATTTTAAAACCTTTCAAAATAGCAACTCTATTAAAATCACATCCACAAAAAGCTTCTTTTCTATTTAATTTAGCTGGTCCTCTCATTCCTTTCATATAAGTGCAATAGTCACTATTACCTAAAAACTTTATTAATTTCTCTTTAACACTCTTCGTGTTTTCTGTAGTTAAAATAATCATATCCATAATTAATTCCTCCTTATGATGCAATATATTTATTGCTCACCTATATAATATATATTTATAAAAAATAATAACTGATAGACATATATGTAAAGTTAGTTATGCAAGCAGCTAACTCTCTCCTCTTATTATCCCCATATATAGAAGGTATTGCTTCGCACACAATACCTTCCCTTTTGATTACTTCTGATTATTTTATTAGATTTGGGCGATCTAGTAAAATAACATTTTGATATACTATTACATCCTTTTTACACTGATATATGCAGTAGTACAATTTAGTACTACTGCATATATTGTGTCTTTTATTTAATAGTAAACCTTTGAGATATAACTGGAAGTTTTATATCTGAATATATGTAGAATGAATCCTTTTCAAATACTATAACCATTCCTGGAAATATTATATTAGTTCCTAGGTCGAAGTTTATCTCGATTTTAACATTTGATTGGTTGTATTTGATATAATTATATATTCCAACCTTGTACTCTTTTAACTTACAACTACATTCAGTAGTTGTAAATACATTAGCAATATCTACTATTCCATATTCTAATTCAATGTCTTTTTTAGGAGATTGTAACGACTTAATCTTATCAAATACCTCCTTAATATTCTCCACTGTAACTACTATCTTTTCCATTAGTTATACCACCTTTATATATTTTATTACTATTCATACTTATAATATATAACTATTGATATTTTTATCAAATTAATTTCTAAAAGCATGACATATTCATAAGGGGGATCTGAAATAAGAGAATAGACATGATTAATTAGAGATAGAACAGATAATCATTGATTATCTGTAATTATACTGTCTTTTCCTATATTAGATACTTGTTTATATAGGAAATTATCTATGTTACTGAGAAATACAAATTAAAAACTAAAACAATTACATATCAATAGAGGGGATTTTGGTAGGAGAAATAGAGGATGAATATGATTAGAGAGAAGACTATAGTCTTCTCTCTATTTTACTGTTTTCTCTATTATTAGTATACTAATAATAGAGAAAGTTAAGATACGTATAAAATTATCAAATTAATTTCTAAAAGTACTACATATTCGTAAGGGGGATCAAAATTAAGATAAATAGACATGATTAATAAAGAATAGAAGAATTAATATAATACCAGATACTATAATAGTATCTGGTATGCTTACTGTATTATATAACTTATTATTTATATATCTACAGTATTGTAAATATGCATTAGTTATAAATTTAGGTTATATATTATATAGATGAAGTATAATATAAAAGGAGTTGTTTTACTATGGGAATAGTATCAGCATTAGTATCAGATATTGTAGAGGTAATAGTAATATCACTTTTAGGTGTATTTTACGGAGCCAAGTATATCAAAGAAAACTGGACTAAAGAAGATTCAGTTATTGTATTAAAAGGAATAGCATACCTATTAGTAGGATATGCAACCTTAGTAGCATTATTCTTATTATAATCCTATTAATATAGAGGTATACCAATTGGTATACCTCTATATTTATTTTTATCAAATAATTACTATTGATTAGGGGAGGTGAAGATATGATAACATTGCCAAGTAGAAAAGAACTATATGGAATAAACGATTTTGACGAGTATAATCTTTATCCAAGATGCGGAGAAGTATGCTATATGCACAAACCTGGTAATAGCAGACATAGACAGATATACAAGTTAATTGAGGACAAAACCAATTGGTATCGTAGAGATAGGTTAAATATTAGATACTATGATAAGCATAAGTATGATAAAGGAATAGCTATATAGCTATTCCTTTTTTGTAAATCTTACACAATATAGTTATATATTATATATGTGAGCAATAATAAAATATTGTATCGAAGAGGGGAGAGATTTTATTATGACAAACGAAAACAAACTATATGTAATGGTAGCAGGAAAGAAAATGTACCCAGCTATGAGTGTAGCTAAAATTCTTTTGGGGTTAACAGAAGAGTCTAAAGTAAGCGTTCTAGTTAAACAGAGTGTGACTGGTACCCTAACCTATATGAGAACCTACAATTATCTAAATCCTGAGGATTATGTCAAGATATATGATGGGGCTAAGGAATTAGCAGATAGTGGTATTAATATTAGAGGAAAAATCAGATATGTATTTCTCTATACCAAGAAAGCTATTTATAAAGTGGCTGACTACAAGAAGAAAGAAAAGTTCCGTCAGAATGCTAATAGGTATTTTGTTGACTGCGAATACGATCAGGTATTCCCAGAAAGATTTGTATTCAACAGAACTAGAAAACATGATCATGTTATTCTTGACAATGAACTACACTTTTCAAGCGAGTGCATCGGCGCAATTCTAGGTTCCGCTGAGCAATTGAAGCTATTTACGCTAACTAGAGAAAAGCTTAATTCTTTCTCTAAAGTGCTAGAGTTTATCACTTCGATCCATAATATGGAACGGAAAATCGAGAACCTGATCAAAGTCCATGACTATATCAGTGCTTTGACTCTTAAAGATAAAGATGTTTATCTTGAGAAAATCAATGATGTATTGAATGATAAACAGATAAATGGAAAAGTAGTAGCTCAAAATATCAAGAACTCTATAGTGAAGCAACCTTCTGCTGCATTCACTGAAGTTAAATTAGAAAATCCTCTAGTCACTTCCGATAAGATCGAACAGGAGGAAGATTGCGCTGTAGATGCCAGTGGCAATACAGATGTATTAATTAAACTTCAAAATCCATCAGATTTTAATTCTTATAAACTCAAATCAACTGAGTATTTGACTCCGAGTATAGGTCTATCGCATTATAATAAATCTGGCGATACAGATACTATACCATTACCTCCAAGTGTAGACTTTATGGATAATAATTCGTCTAATAAAGAAAATACTAAGATTGAAAAAGGTGAGGATGATATTGGATGTGGTTCATATCTGGTAGAAAAAGCATTAGCTTGGCGAAACGCCAAACGCCCAGTATTTAATACAACACGCAATGCCTATTTCTTTGGCGAAGATACAGAAAAGAATCATGTTACAGAATCTGCTTATTTAAATAAGAAAGTTCAAGTATATTTCAAAGATGGAACTACTAAATTATTCGACATCTCTCAAGATGCGAAACATAGTATCAAATTCGGATCTATCGTTGAAGTAACAATCGAAGATGGAGATAAAGAAAAGGTATTAATGTTTAAATCTGACGATGTTTCGGAGATCAAAATCATTTAATCAGAATAGAAGAGGTATAGCAATTGCTATACCTCTTTATTTTTAAAGGAGTGTATAAGAATGGAGAATATTAAATACAGGAAAGATCTAGAGTATTTTGAGATATGCTTATTAAGTGATATCACATATAGAATACCTGGGAGTAGATTTGTATATATCGAGGCGTATCAAAAGTTTCCTAAACATAAAAAGAGAAGAGAAAGTTTAATAAAGAAACTGTCTAGAGTATATAGAAATATATTTAAAATTCCACCTATGTTATGTGGGGATTATGATGGAAATCCATTAGATTTTAAAGACTTTGATTATTCGAGAGTATATCCAAGGATTCCGATCAAACATATCTATGTAAAATCTCCAGATAATATAGGTAACATTCCAGAATTCTACTCGTTGGCTGGTTTGGATCTTGACGGGGATATAATAGATCTTAATCTTCCATCAGCAGAAGAGCTAATAATAGATGGAATAAAAAGGAATTGATGTTATGAAAACCATTGAATCGCTAAAAGAGATATTAAAGAAGCGTAGTCATATATTAGGAATCACAGCGTATTATCTTATTAATGACGATCTATTAGTACGTAAGAGTTCATATCGGACATTTGATGATTATCCTAAGAGAAGACACAAAGCCATAAAGAAACTTAATAAGAAATATAGGAGAGAGTATAGACGATTGTCTATACTCTCGAACTTATATTATATTATTAATTTTTTAATTATATTTGTAGACTTCTTCTATGAATATATGGAGAACTTAGATAAGAGGTATAGCATTGCTATACCTCTTTACTTTTCTTACATATCCTTTAAATTTTTCCATGGAATTCCTAGCTTTTCCTTACAAGCTCTATCTAATTCTACTAAGAACTTATTCAATGCTCCTGTAAGAAATATAGAAGAAGCCATACGAGCATTTACAGATGCTACTGCTAGTAAAGCATTTACTGGTTCATTTTTACGGAAGTCCGTATACGGTTCTTCTCCCTCAGCTATTATATCTTTTCCTACACCTTTGATTGCATTGTTATATACTAGCTTATCTCCTATACCAAACTTATCCTCGCATTTGATATAGAATTCTATGAGGACTCCGTTATCTACACCTTTTAGTTTACCAGTAGAAGGAAGTTTATAGTCTGGCTCTAGTATATGATTCATTCCTTCCATCTTATTATCTTTAAATAACTTCTTCTGTTTTTGAATACCTTTTTCATATTCAACTACAAGTTTCTTTAAAGATGGAGATAGATCATCTAGTTCACATGTACGATAGATCTTTACATCTTGTACCCATCCTGTCATTTTAGATCTAACATGGATACGTCCCAAGTCAGATATAGCTTCTACATCATCATCTGTTATAGATTTAAGTAAAGCATTAGCATCTTTCTCATCAAATGCATTCTGGAATATTATTAGAGGATCTCCCTCTTCTATAGGATCTCCTTTCTTAAGAACATTGTATACATTTGTATCTTTAGATAAAGCTCTTTCTTTTTTCACACAATAAGTAGAACTAAGAGCATCGGATAGATATGTATCAAATATAGCACTATCTTCAAATGCTTCATCTGTTGTGAGTATTCCTATCTTAGCCATAGTACCAATATTGTATGAGATAGTCTTCTCAGATTTATCCGTTCCAATGGCTTTAGAGTATGATGATTTGTCATATGCAAGTATATCATGATACTTCAATGTATCACCCTTCTTAACACATGGATCTAGCTTAACTGTTACATAGAAACCGCCATCTGAGTTCTTCATGACATTATCTCTTATATCTACATATCCTCTTTCTTTAGTATCAGAATCTTCATATATAATATAATCGTCTGTAACTTCTAATACCTTTCCTTTCTTACCTCTAAATTTATAAGAGAATATATCAGAGGTTACATAAGGTAGAGCTTCATCCATTCCTGTTGTTATAAGATTAGGAGATGATTTCTTGACCCGCATTTGATGTTTAGAAGTCTGAATAAATCCCATGGCAGTTCTAATAGGATCATCGTGAGTAGTACCAAATGGAGTTAAAGCTTCTGTTACACATAGAGTATTTAATGTATTTATATCCTTATCTTTAGGAGAAACAATTAAACCTCTAGTTCCTTTTACGCTACTATTTATACTAGCCTGTCTGGTAATACCAACATTAGCAGCAAATCCAGTAGAGGCTGCAATAACACCCATCATGGAATCGTCATATGTTCTTTTATCTAAGCTGTAACTCCTATCTGAGTTCATACCAGATAATCCTTTAAACGACATTTCGTTGTTTGCTTCAGCTTCTAGTAATGCGTTTAGAATAGACAAATCTGTAGACGTAGGGTCCATTAGTATATTATCTATAACTGCAGATTGTTTTATTGTAAGAGAAGCGTCTTTCTTATTTCTCTTTAATTGAGTTTTGTATTCTCCATACCCTTTAGATATAGCTTTATACACATATCCTGCAATTATCTCATTAGTTCTAATCCTATTACCAGAAATATCTACATGTTTATTATACTTAGTATCAGTTAGAAGATCACTAGCATAACCTAACGCTTCAATATAATCAGTAGGTAGATGATATAATTCACAAACCTCTTTCGTAGTGGGATCAAACATGAGATCATAGAAGTTATCTAAACCATCAGCTTTTATTCTACCACCGAAGTTATCTAAGAAATCTAACCACATTTCTTTTTTATTAATATCTTTAATAGAATAGCTAGCAGTATCACAATGAGCTAATCCACTCATTAGAAGAGAAACACTGGGATTATCTTGATAGACTATATATCCATCTGAGAACTTAATAAAAAATTCGCTGGCATTGGGACGTTTATCAGTAAAATTAAATTTAACTCCACCTTTAGTCATAGCTGTTTGCAATCCTTCACTATATGCCATAACAACTATAACGGGAATATCGGTATTAAGAATACTAGCAGATGTGTAGCTTAATCTCTTATCTGGTTTGATATTGCTCAATATATCATCAAAAGCTGGATCTGCCGCAATAAGTTTAAGCATAATGAAATTGGCTGCCTCATCCGTACAACATTCAGCTTTACCATCTTTATTTACATAAAGAGGTATTCTATTCATATCTTCTTTAGGATGCTGTAAAGGAATCTTTCTCATATCATCCATATTAAAAGAGAAGTAACTTCCATCTGACAATTCTATTCTGCTATACAATCCAGATAGATCTTTGTATTCTATAGGGAGTTCATACTTACTAGATACAAAGCTATTATCCCCCTCAAAAGTTTTTATCTTAGTTCCTTCATATTTAGATAAAGCTTTTACTAGTTTACTAACAGCTCTAGTAGTTTTAGAACCACCGCTTGGATTTATTCTTTTGATGAATATCTTGTTATATGAACAGGATACTATCTGAGCTGTATCTTCATCTGTCTTGATAATAGGAATAAGAACTAATTGCCCACTAACTACTTTTAGATTTCCTCTTAGTTTCATATACCGATTGTTTATAAACTTAGGAATATCCAGTTTAATAGTAAAACGTTTACCATTGGCATCTTCACATTTTATATCCCAAGTCTCAATATAATCTTCCGATGTAGATGTATCTTTCTTATCTACTGATATTATCATGATAGGTTCTGACTTAGAACTCATATCTGCTAATATAGCATATATATCTGAGTCTAGATCGTAGTTTTTACTAAAGGTACTAAACTGTACATTTTGCCATTCTTCATTGATATTGTCTATAGGAATAGTATCCACTTCTAACTCGGTCATCTCTTTATTCTTCTTAATAAGATCTTCTACTTTAGTACCATTAATCTTCTTATTAGAAAAATCACTTCTAAGACTAAGTATTCTAGCTTTTCGACTAGCATTTATATTAGGACCATCTTCTGATTGTAAATCGACAATAAGTTGCTTAGTCCATTCATTATCCATATCAGAATCTAGATTCTCCATGGCATTATTCTCATCAGAAGATTTATCAGCTACTGTTTTAATTTGGTTTACTAACTGAGCTTTCTTTTCTTCTTCGGCATCTTCTTTAGACGTATCTTTAGAAATAATAGTATCTCCATTATCAAACTTCTTTTTCATTTCCTCTGGAGATATCTTAGTTGTTCCTCCAGTAAGATTAGTGATTTCTATACCACCATCTTCCATCTTATCTATTACTTTATGAACAATAGCTTTAGATGAATCATTAGTTTCCAATTCAGCATCCTGAACCTGTCCTGTACTAAGTTTGCTAATAAGACTAACAAATACAGGAAGTTTAGTTTCATTGAATTCACTGAAGTTTAGCTTGAAGTATGCTTTATCTGATAAGAATACAAATGTATATCCACTCCATTTGTCAGTTAGTATAGTAGACTTACGTTTCAGAAGTCTATATATCATAGAGATAGGATTGATATCTTTTGTATAATCCCAAGCAACAATATCTGTTTTAACCCAATCTAATACTGGAATGAATACAGTTTTGATTTTGTATCCATTATCGTCTAATCTAGTATCAGATAAGAATTTATTAAGAAACTCAAAATATAGATCTACCGCTCTATCTAACTTATATACATTGTTCTTAAAGAAAGCCTGAGTATAATAAGACCAATCTATGAATAAGTTTCTCTGTTTATATAAAGCATAGTTGATATAAGTATATCTAATAAAGGCAAGATCTGCTTTTACTTTATCATGGATTAGAATACATTCTTTCTGATTCTTTATTCTTTCCGAATATAGAAGCTTTCGCATCATAGCAGAATAATTACCAGATTTAGGACTATCTTCTTCTAATATAGATTGAACTGCATCTCCAAAGAAGAACTTACTTTCTTGAAGCTCATAATTAGTATGAATAAAGTCTTCTGTTACTAGATAATCTTCTCTAAGTAAAGTATAATCCTCTGCAATAATATCCTCTGCTGCTTCTGAAAGGATAGCTTGTTCATTTACGGAATTTATATAAATTCTACTATTCTTATATTGCTCTACCATTGATTCGTATAAAGGAACTACATCACTTCTTACTAATTGGTGAGCTTCATTAATAATAAAAGAGATATCCTTCTCTATATAATAAGATTCAAATAGCCTTCTATTCAAAGTTAGTGGGTGTTTCATTGTATTAATAGAGCTTTCTATATTAGGAGTTAATAGAAATATAGCACTATTCTTCTTCTTATCTTCCTCGTTAATAGGTAGGAAGAACTGTGTTTTATTTAATATCATCGGCTTTATATCTTCAAGATATACTGTCATAATATCTACCACCTTTTCTTGTTTAGTTACTCTAGTGTTTACTATATCTAATTGTATGCTACCCAGGATATAAGATTTTAAATGAATATTGACTTTAGAATAAAAGAAGAGGGGGAATTAAAATGAGAAAAATAGAAGATATTATCGAGGAAATAGAAACAACTAAGAAATTACCCAAGAAAATAAGTATTGTTAATGATATTATACAGGAATTAGTAGATGCAGGGTTTAACAAAATGGTAGATACCTGCGATGCTATAAAAAGATGCGAGTATTTTTATAAAGATACATCTAAAATAATTATAGATATAGATACTGAAAAGATAGGAGAATATCTGGTATCTATATATGGATATAGAGAATATCCATTTGATGGGTGGGGTAAAATTAAAAAATTATCCACATGTATATTAGTATCTAAAGAAAAGTTTGATGATTGTATGGAAATAATGGAGAATACAATCGCTAAGATCATCTTCTATTTTGTTAATGAAGATATAAGAAGAAAAATGCTAGATATAAGATTTATTGATGGATTAAAATCTACTGGTAAAATCTATAAAATACATGATTCAGACGTATTTGGAGATATAGACGAAGATTATAAGTACGCTATATCTAGTTTGCCACATGTAATAAAACAATGCCTGGACGATAGATATACAATTTCTATTACTACATATAAACCTTTAGAAAAACAAATAGTATTAGGTATCAATTTATATAAAATAGATCCAGATGATTACCCTATAAAATATGGCATGATATTCAATACAGAAACGAATATCCTAAGAGTAATGGAACCAAATAATATGTGTAATCTAATAAGCGATGGCTTCGTTGATAGAAAGATAGTTGGTATTGAAAAGATAAGTGATACTGAATATAAAATTACTGCATTGATATGGAGTGAGCTATAATATGGGAAAGACTGAATTCTTAAAGAAGATATCTACGTGCACTAGAGAAGAATTAAATAATATTCTTCATGAGAAATGTAAACCTGTTAAGCTAATATATCCAGCAGTAAGAGTAAAAAGAATGGAGGAAGATAAGAAATGATAGATTCTCTATTAGATTTAGTAAATAAATTCAAATATGAATTCTAATGTTTGTAATGTATTATAATTAGTCTATTCTAGAGGTATTATGAAATTATAATTAATTACACATGTAACTTTAATGTAATCCAATAAAACAAATTATAAGGGGGATATAAAAATGGATACAACTGTAAAAAAATTAGTAGACGAAATCAAAGGTACAATTACTCAAATGACAGGTAGTAAAAAAGATGAGGTTCGTGTAATGCGAGCAATGATGAATGATACTTCATATGAAGTAGGCGTTTATACTAAAGAAGGTAAAGCTGATACTTTTAATCCATCTAAAGCAGTACGTGCTATGGCTGCATCTGTTATGTCTGGAGCTGCTAAAATTCCTGCAGCTGAAGCTGCTTCCATCATGGAAGGTTATGAATTTAAGAATGGTGAAGCCGAGAATCTTGTAGGCGTTGCTAAAGAATTCATTAACACCTATGTCCATACTGGTCGTAAACTTCCTTTAGGCGGAAGAGAAAAATCTGATGTTGCTATTAGTGTAAAAGAAGTTGAAGCTGGTCCTCGTCCTTATCCAAAACAAATTGGTATTGATGAGAAAACTAACAAACCTATTTATGGTAGAGGGGAAACTCTTGTACCTGCATATGAAAGTATTAAAGTATATGCACCATGCCCTACATGGGTAGCTAAATAATACCACACAAAAGAGACTACCAAAACTGGTAGTCTCTTTTAATTTATCGGAGGTTATATCATGATCGATATTACAAGTGCTATTAATGCTATACCAACCTATATTAAAAAACTTAGTGATTCTTTACCTAAAACCGTGATGATTATTGGTAGTGAAGAAAGAGGTAAAATAGAAACTATAGCCAACACTCTACGCCATCAATTTAGTATAGTGGGTTGGAATAAGGATGATATAAGGAATACAACCTTTATTTTATCGAATACAACATCTGATTTTAATTTGATGGTTATAGAGCTGTTCAATAGCTTCTCTGTTCCTAAAGAGAATATAGTTGTATTTTCGGAAGATGAAAAATATTCCATAGATTTTTGCATAAATTATTATAAAGGACAATCAAATATTTATTCTGATACGTATTATAAAATGACAGTATTTTGTTGGGACGATGACATAATGATATTCCAATATAATGACTCATGTAATTATACTTTTATGCCATACTAGACTACTCCTAGGAGTAGTATCTTTTATTTTTGGAGGATATATGAATATTATAATATGCTAATCAGAATTATATTCATTAGAGCATTATACAGAGATAGAATTTAGATTAGCATTATCAAATTCTGTTAAAGCTGGTAAAATAGTTGTATACAAAGACAGTGAAAATGATACATTAAATATAAAATGTTCTAATGATGATATATTTAGAAAAATAACAAAAAGGTTAGAAAACGATAAAATATATTCTAAAAGTGTCTTTGATAGGATTAATAAAATATAAGACTACTCCTAGGAGTAGTCTTATGTCCTTTGTCTCAACATGATAGTATTATAAGATATATTGGAGTGATATATTATGTTCAGTAAAAGAGATCGTAGATATTTTTCAGAAATGACCACAGAAGAATGCAAAGACTTATTTAAAAGCAAAGGAACATGTCTATCAAGATATACAATGGGACAAATTTTAGAGATGAAAATATTAGGCGATATGGTTTACGTTACTAGTAAAGATAGTGAAACTGTATGTGCAGATATAAGTGTAGAAGATATTAATAGATGGAAAAATAGTTAGAATTTGAACCCGTTTACATAATAATAAATAAATTTAAGAGGACGGTGTATATTATGCTATTTTCAGAAATGACTACAAAAGAATGCCACGATATTCTTATCAAAAATAGAACAGATCTAGGGTTATACACAAAAGAGCAAGTTGATGAAATGTTATCATCAATTCATAGGGGCGGCATCGGTAATACTAGTACTGGGATGAACATTCCTACTGCAATTATTACCAGCTTAGACGGAGAAATAATTAATACTTGCATTCCATTGGAAGATCTTGCTAAATTTAAACAATATTGAATATCAGACTACAGCAATGCTGTAGTCTGCATTTCTATCTGACAAAACATAGATATAATCGTATAGTGAAAGGAGGAATAGGAATGAATCCTGTTGCTGAATATATAAAGAATATTGGTAGGTCTGTGAAATATGCAACGGTACAACATTTAAGCGAAAAATCCCCAGCCGCTGCTAGCTTTGTTGAATCCAATCAAGATTTATATAAAGAAGTATTTCATGGTATTAGAGATTATAAAACTACAATACAACGTGCCAAAAATCTAGTAAAAAACAGTCCTGTATATAAAGCTGGAGATATGGCATTTGATAATGCATTAGAAGATATCAAGAGTGGTAATCTATATAACAAAGGAAGAGAAGACTCTTCTTTTGGTAGTTTTGACGATTTTGATATGGAATCTGGTATAGACGACGGATTCGGAGGAGATTCATCTGGAGCCGATTCTGCTACTGATTTTACTACTGGCGATCAAATGGTTGTCAAAACAGTTGCTAACTCTTCTAAGAAGAATGCGTATGCAGTATCCAATGCAGTAGCATCTTCTGCTGAATATATTGCTGGTACTAGTAAAGCTATCGCAAATCAGCAATATATTCAAGCTACTAGAACTCTAAATACTTTACAAACTGGATTTAGTAGTCTATCGTCTGGGGTAGATGCTCTCCACAGATTCAACACAGATGTTATGTCTGTCCATGTAGAGAATTCTAAAAAGTTCTTTGAAACTTCTACTTGTCTGCTTCAAGAGCAAAATGCCATTCTTAAAGAAATGGTTACTATGCAAAGAGAAAAATATAAAGTTGCGTTAGAAGAAGAGAAAGAGAAGAAAGCTAATAGAATTGATGATGTATTCAATGCTAACGGAATACCTGATATGAAGAACTATGCTAAAGTCATATGGGGAAATACGAAGAACACTTTGAACGAACAAAGTGGTGGCATGATGAGCATGTTATCAGAAGAGAATTTAAAGATGTTAGCTTCTAATCCTCTAGGATTTATACCACAGTTTCTAATATCTAGTATGATGGGTCCTAAATTAAATACTGCATTAGAGAAGTTCGATTCTACTATGGCTGGTATGTTTACCACATTTACTGCTAAGATGAATAAAAATGCTAATGATGAGAATGCTAGTCCAATGGAACAATTCTTAGGTAAGATCTTTGGTGTAAAGAATAATGTCAAAAATACTATAGATACATCTAAGTTTGAAAAGGGAGCAGTTCCTTTTAACGGCATTACCCAAAAGAGTATAGTAGAAGTAATCCCTGGTCATCTTAGAAGAATTGAAGCATTATTGTCTGGTCAGAACGAAAGATTCTTTGATCATAATAGTGGTAAATGGACTGATGCTAAAAGCATAAAAACTTCTTTCGCTAATATAAAGAAAAGTAATGTACAATCATCTATGTCTGATGTATCTGATGAGATGGGAAAGATGATGCAATCTCTTGTCTTTAAAGAAAGAAGAGATAAAGAAGCCTTCTTAAAAGATATGCAATCAATGTTCACCCAAATATATGATGACGGTGGATTCTTCGATCCTAATAATAAAAAATCATCGGCACATACAGACTACGGCGTACAAAGCAAAGCCAATTTTAAAATTCTCCAAGAGATGTATAAGAATCTTAAACGTAAAACTGTTATGGCTACTCCTGGAAACGTAATGTCTCAGAGAGAAATGCATAATAAGAATATGGAGAATATTGAAAAAGAAGGATATTCTTTATATGGTAACCTAACAAATAACTACGGAATGGATTCCCATATTAGGCAAGATTCTAAAACCCAAGAGATAAAAGAAAAGTATGGTAATCTAGGAGATAGTTCTAATCTTCTAAAGATACAAGATCCATTTAAGAAGAATATATTTGACTATCTAAGAATGATCCACCAAGAGTTATTTATAGTTAGAAAAGGTGGTAGTATTGGTGGAAAAAGCAGAGGAAAGAAAGGTAAATTCGCCCCAGATAATAATACTATAGATTTCAATCAATTCACTGAAAAAGATTGGAAGAACTATTATGAATCACAATTAGGACCTAAAGACAAATCCAATGCTAAGTTAAGAGAAGAGCAAGAAGCCAATCTAAATGAACAGCATAGAGTTAAAAGTCAAGAAGATGCTAAACGAGCCAAAGCCAATGGTAAGATAGTTGCTGAAGTGGATCAATATATGGATGATACATCTGCCGCTACTGGAGCTATATATACTAATGCTCATAATGCTAAACTTGCAGAAGATAGAAGAACTCATGATGCTAACGAAACGTGGCTTAATAAAATGATGGCAGATAGTGCCAAGAAAGCTAGAAAGAATATATCTGAAAATCCAGAAATGAAAGATGGAGCTACTTTCTTAGATCAATTATTACATGCTGGATCTTTGGGAGCTAAGTATGATGTTATTAGAAATGGTATAGATAAATTAACTGCTAAACCATCAGATCTTCTAACTGGTATGCTTACCAAAGCAGATCAAAATATATATGATTTCTTCTATGGTAAAGAAACTGGCGTTACCGATGAGAAAGGTAATAAAGTAAAAGGTTTCTTCAACCGAATGGTATTTGAATTAAAAGGAACTTTTGGTAAAGTAAATGATTGGATAGATAATTCTTTACTAAAACCTTTTAAAGATAAATTCGGTGGAAAGTCTATGTGGGAAGCTGGAAAGAATGCTTTAAAGAAATATACTAATATTGATGTAGATGAGATTTTTAGTAAAGCTAAAGGTTTCTTTGTGGGAGATAACGGAATATTACAACCAACTATAGACGCAGTTAAAGACACTTTCAAGCAAGCATATGAAGAAGCTAAGAAAGATCTTCAGAAATCTAAAAAAGATGCCAACCAATTCTATCATAATCAGGTTCTAGGAGAACAGACCGATGAACAGAAGTTAACCTCAGCTAAGAAAAAAGCAGGAGTAGATCATTTAGACGAATCCAGATTATTTAGAACCGCAATGGCTAATAGCTCTAAAATATCTGGGTATAAAAATTTGCACGCTAAATTACAATCTAAAGAAGCAGATCTCTTAAATAAACTAAATTCAACCACAGATCCAAAAGAACGGGCTAGAATAGAGAAGCAGTTAGACATTATATATACTAATGCTGAAGATAAAGTATCTCAAAAGAGTAAAGAATACGATGAAACTAATTCTAATATAACTAAAGTTAGTAGCAGAATAAATGAATATGCTGAAACTGATGAGGACAAAGCAATATCTGCTAAGAAAGCTAAACATACTAAACGCTTAGATGAACTTAAAAATCTTCTTGGTGTAACAGATCTATCAAAAGTTAACCTAGAATCGGACGAGTATTCTCATCTAAATACTGATGAAAATAAAGCAGATTTAGAAGAAGCTAAATCTCTTCAAAAAGAAATTTCTAAACTTAAAACAGGAATGGAAAAGCTAACTAAAGAGAAAGCTGCTTTAGAAGCTAAAAAGAAATCTCTATGGGACGAAACTGGAACTAGTAAAGATAAAGCTTCATTAGATCCAAAACTTCTTTTAGAATATGCTAAAGAAAATAAAAACAAATCCGAATTCAGAGGTAATAGAGATTTCGAAGATGCTATAAACTATATGTCTAGTATACTAAATGTAGCTAGTTCTAGACCAGAAGCTAAACAAGCTTACAAAACAGTAGAGGCATTGGCTAAAGAGTATAAAAATGCTACTACTGGAATGAAAGGTGATCCACTAAAAGGAATACAAGTCGATATCAATCGTGCAAATTCCCAAGGCGATATACAAGGTGCGAGTGAACTAACAGAGAAACTAAATACTATAATAGCTTCTAAGGGAGCCTTAGTGGGAAGATATACTAATATATTCTCTAATGCTTTAGGGAAAATTGGAATATCTGAAGATAGAATAAGCGGAATAGTATCTGAATTAATAACTACTAATTCACTAGAATCTCTTGGTGAAATAAATACAAATTTCGATAAATTTGTATCTGAAGTTGGAAAGATAGATTCGTCTTTAACTCCACTATTGCAATCATATAGCTCATCTGGGATGATAAAAAGACAACTTGATGGGGTAAAATTTGGATCGAAGAAACAAGGGAAACGAGCAGCTAAACTTGTAGCTGGTACGACTAGGTTGGAAAACTTTACGGAGGTAGGGAATAAATTCGTAGGTAAAGATGATAAACCATCTGCTCGGGACGAGGATTATTATAAAATTCTAGGTATGGATCTGCAAACAGATCCTAACGCATATGATAACAGAACTAATAAGATCTCTCATTTTGCAACTGGCGCTAGAAATATCACTAAAAGTGGTTTAACTATTGTATCTGAAGGCGAAGCAATCATCCCTTCAGATGTAAATCCATACAACCCAAATCTTAAATATGCAGATAGAGCTAAGGATGCAGAGAATGAAAAGCGTATTAAACAAAGAATAGGAAAATCATTCGATGTAAACGATATAGCACAAAACGCAGAAGGTAGCACTGCTTTTGGTACTAAAGAGAATACTGGATTTGCTAAACTAACAGATGATGTTAAATCGGGAGCTACAAGTTTCTTCAATACTCTATTTAATACCGATGATTCATCTAAAATATTAACTAAGACTAATGAAGAAGTTAGAAAGCATTTACCTAAAGGAATAGCTGGTGGTTTACTAGGAGGTACTGTAGGATTACTTACTGGTATAGGTGGACCATTATTAGGAGCGGTAGCAGGTTCTGCCATATCTGTAGTTTCTAATAGTGAAACTCTACAAAAGAGTCTATTCGGTGAAAAAGTATACGATGCTGAAGGAAATGAAACTGGTAAAAGAGCTGGCGGATTATTCTCTTCTGAGTTCCAAGATACAATGAAAAAATACTTACCAGACGCTAAGACGTATGGTATAACGGGTACCGTTCTAGGTATGCTTACTCCACTTGGACCTTTAGGTGGATTAATGATGGGTTCTGCTATTAGCTTTGCTAAGAATAATGAAACTGTTAAGAATTCTCTATTTGGTAAAACTGGATTGATAAATGATGATAGTAAAAAGATTATCCAAAAGGTATTTCCTCATGTAGCAGCTGGAGCTATAAGTACTATGTTCTTAGGACCATTCGGTCTACTCGGTAATGCTATATTAGGTAGTGGTATCGGATTAGCTACAACTACAGATGAATTCAAAGATATGATGCTAGGTAAAGCCGACGCAAAAGGAAATAGAAAAGGTGGCTTAGCCGGAAGTTTAAGAAGTGCCCTTATCGATCCATTGGCGTCTTTCGGAAATACAATGCAGAGTACATTTGTTAATTTTGTTAAACGTGATATGCTAACTCCTCTCAAACGTTCTATAGCACCTTTAGGAAAACAGATATCTTTAGCTATGAAAGATACTATGAAAATTATAGGAAAAACTATAACTGGTATTGTAAAACCTGTAGTCTCTACAGCACTCGATGCTGTTTTAACTCCTATTAAGATTATAGCAAAACCTTTACTTGCTCCATTTAAAAAAGGTATGGGTAAAATATCTGGATTTCTTAAAAATGGTTTAGGAAAGGTAGTATCATCGCCATTCAAAGCTTTAGAAGCTGTAGCAGATACAGCTAGAGCACATCAAATTAGTAAATCTAATGCTGATTATATGACTGCCAGTGAACGTTTAGAGTTCATGGCTAGCAAAGGTAAAGATTATAAACTTAAAGATTATGATACACAACTAGCTGGAGCTAAGAAAGGTGATTTAGTAAAAGTTAGCGATCTGATGGGTGAACTAAAGAAAGGTAAGAAGTTTGTCGATTCTAGACATGATGAATATAGCCAAGATCTAAAAGATACTGTATATAATAAAGCTAGTTCTTATAAATGGGATAAAGCTACTGCATATAATATCCATAAAGCTGCTCAAGAAGGAGATATGCAAAGAGTACAGGATCTAATACAACAGTCTAACTTAAGTACTGCCGAGAAACAAAAACTATCATCAGAACTTAATGAAAAAGCAGATAAGTATAGAGAAAGCAAATATCGTAAAGATAACTATACTGGTAACGAAAACGATATCTATAAAACTCTGCAAGAAAAGCATGGTATCAAAGGTATTAATGCTAAAAATATCGATAAGTACAGATCTGTATTAGAAACTGAAATACAATCTAGACACGATAAAACACCTAGTGGTGCTGAAGAAGAACAAATGTCTTCTATGAATTCTGCTCTTGAAACCAATACTGATAAACTTGTAGATTATTTAAAACCTCAATTAGATACATTAACTGAGATTAGAGATACACTACAAGGAATAACTCCAGAACAGAGAAGAGCTTTAGTAAATGATAAAGAACAAGGTAAGCGAGCATCAGAAGTCTATAAAAATACAAACGATGATGCAGCTGATTCTAGAAACAAAGCTATAGAATCTTTATATGGTGGAGATACAAAAATAGACGCACGCCACAGATATAGTATGACTGATAATAAACGAAGACATAAAATGATTCGTAAAAGTGCCGAAGCTGGTCATAAACTAAACGATATAAATACTGCTATGGATTATTCAGATAAACAGCTGAATAGATTCCTAACTATTCAATCTACTGGATATGATATTAAAGACTATGATAAAATAGCCAAGATGTCACAGTCTGGGTTTGATAACGTAGTTGCTATTACCAAAAGCGGTATGAAAATTACTGATATGGATGCTATAATAGAAGCCGATCCTGAGATATTAAAAGGTATGGTGGAACTATATAAGGCTGGATATACTAATGAGAGCCAGAAAAATCTTATGGAAATGGCTAAATCTAAATCTAGGTATCTAAGTGATAAGTTCAAAGGAAAAGCAATGGATGCTATGAATAGTAGCAAAAATGCAGATTCTGATAAAGCATCTCACGGAATAATTAAAAATGAAAATGAGAATAATACCCACGACTACAGATCATTTGGTGATAAAGTTAAAGATACTGTAGATGCAGCCAAAGAGATAACTGCACCTTTAAGAAGTAAATATGGTGCGGCTATTAAAGGTAAAATTAAAAGTATTGGTGAAACTTTAGCTACTAAAGATAAAGGTTTCGCAAACATGTTTGCTGAAGGAGCTGCTTCTATTTCTAAAGGTGGAGTTGCTGTAGTATCTAAAGGTGAACGCATCGAACCAGCAAAACAAAGCTTCTCTGAAATGGTAAGTGCTGCTAAATCTGGCGGACCTATGCATATTGGTGGGTTCACTGATGGTTTTAAAGCTCCTCTAGCCAGTGCGGTAGCTGGAGCCAGTAAATTAAAAGACAAATTTTTAGGTAAACAAGTCCCTACAGACTATGGTATGGCTACATATACGAAAGCAACTGATGGTTCTATGAGAATGGATAATAGTAAAGATAATAAAGCTATTACTGATCATATTGCCGAAAGAGACAATACTCAAAAAGGTATATTAGAAAACCTTAAGATCTTAGCAGGAACTGCTAAAGGTAAAGCTGGCAATGCTATTAACAAAACTGTTGAGACTGCTAAAGGTGGATTATTGGGAGCACTAAGTGGTCTATTAGGTTTATTTAAAATGCCATTAACTTTGCTTAAAAGTATGGGTAGTTTATTACTAGCACCTTTAGAAATGTTAGGTCTAGGAGGATTGGCAAAAAGTGCTCTTGGTTGGGCTGGTGGGAAAATCAAAAATGCTGCTAGCTGGGCTGGTAATAAAGCACTAGATGCTGGAAAGACTGCTTTTAATTGGGCAGGAGATAAAGCTGGGATTCTAGGTGGCAAACTAAAAGATAAATTTATGGGAACTAAGTTCGGTCAAAAAGTTGGTAAATGGAATGACAAATTTACTAATAGTAAAGTCGGTAAATGGGCAACTAAAGGTAAAAATGCTATATCTGGTCTGTTTGGTGGCGGCGAGCAATCTTCGGCTACTGAGGCAAATGCAATCGGGGCTGACGGAAATCCAGTAGATGAACCTACAGATATGATAGACGCTATCAATGTAAATAGAACATCTATTGTTAGCTATCTACAGCAAATCCTAGATGCTATAAATAATAATGGCAGTGGCGGAGCAGAAGATAATGACAATCCTCTATCAGATCTAGCAAATGGCGATGATAAAAAGAAGAGGCGAAGAAGAGGATCTAGAGCTAATAATACTGCCGGAAATAGATCATCTAAATGGGCTAAAGCTGGTAAAATAGGAGCAGCTGTAGCTGGTGTTGCTGCACTTAGCTATGGTGCGTATAAACTCTCAGGTGGAGGAGATAACCAAGCTGATTATCAAGGACCTGACACTCCTACACAAAACGATCCAACTGGTGATAATAAGGCACTCGGTACTATAGGGGGGATTTTAGGATTCACCTCAGTAGCAGCCAAAGCAATGAATGGGTTATCTCCAGATATGGTAGAAAAAGCTCAAGTATTTTTAGCTAAAGCTAAAGATGGGCTATCTGCAATGGTTACTAAATTAGGAAAATGGATTCCTAATAAAGGTGTATATGCAGGTGTGCAAGAATTCTGTGCTAAATTAATAGAGAAGATCTCTACCCCTAAATGCATTACAAAGATTGTAGAGAAGTTAGGGACTAAGTTAGCAATGGGTCCAGCTTATGCTGCTGGATTAGCAGCAGGTGGAGTTGGGGCTATAGTTGTCGGAGCAGCTGAAACTGTTGGTTGGTTCTTGCAAGGTTGGAGCAGTGCTAATGAAATGCTTCACTTACAATCTGGAGCTACAACTGGAATGAAATTTGTTGTTGGTCTAGTAAACGCTGCAATTAGTATGATTCCTATAATCGGAATAGTTATACCAACAGATACTGTATTGGATTTGGCAATAGAATATGTTGGTGCTCCATTTGGATTTGGTAGATCTGATATAGAAAAGATTGCTAAGGCAAATGAAGATGCAAACAAAAAGACTAGTGCTGCTATAAACAATGCTTCTAGTGAATCATCTCAGGCATCCAATCCTACTAGTGATAGCACAGATAACGCTTCAGAAAAATCCACATTCCAAACTGCAGTTGATACCGCTAAAAAGATGGGTAGCGATGCATATGAAGGAGCCAAGAGCGGAGTCAATTATGTAATAGACAAAGGTGCTGATGCATTAAAATCTATAAAAGAGAAAGGTGCTGCCGCAGTAGATTGGGTTAATAACAACGCACAATACGTTGCCAATAAAGCTAGTGATATGTGGCAGAATACCAAGAGTACAGTTTCAAGTTGGTTTAATGGTGGTAAAGGTAAATACGGATATGGCAAAACTGGTCCTAAATATGGAAGAGGATTAGCTGCAGGATTCAATTCTCAATTAGATCCAGCTAATGCTATGGACTTTAACGCAGCAGGTGATACCGTTCATCAAAGTATGAAAGACAGTGGCTGTGGTCCAGTATCCGCTACTAATATGGCTAGTGCATTAGGCGTATCAATAGATCCTAAAGCTGCTGCTAGCTATGCTCTAAACAAAGGATATAAAGAAAAAGATGGAGGAACTGAACCTGGATATTTCGGAGATTTGCTTGGCAATTATGGAATAGGAACAGAGAAAGTTAACTCGTCTGACAGTATCAAAGATAATCTATCTCAAGGCAATCCTGTATTGCTTATGGGTAAAGATGGTAAAGGTGTTAATTCTAAAAATCCATACGGTGAATACAATCACTATGTAGTAGGAACTGGAATGGATGGAAAAGGTAATATAACAGTACAAGATCCAGAATCTACAACACCAGATCAAGTGTATAAAGCTAGTGATGTTCTAAATAAATCCTCTATGGCTATAGCTGCTGGTAAAGGATTAGGCAAATTCGGTCTCGGTAATTACTTACCTGGAGCCAATAAGAAAAAGAGTGGTAAAGGTAAATATGGTATGGGGTATAGCCATGATATTCATATCGCCTCCAAAAATGACCCTGTTAAAACCAAATCAGGTAAAGGTAAATGGGGAAGAGGTGGAGATTTAAACCCAGAACATATGTGGGCTTTAGCTAACTGGGTTAGTGAAAAGATAGGACTCAAGCCTGAGTTTGTATATGGTCAATGGTATCATGAGAGTGGAGGATTTTCTAGTCGATTAGCTAAAGAAAATTATAATTTCGGTGGAATGACACAAAGTCAACCTACAGGAGATCCAGCTGACAAACAACCAGATGGAACTTGTTATTATATGCACTTTGGCGCTCCAGAGGAATGGGCTGAATATTATGCTGGATATATTAAAAAATGTGACGGTGTAATAGGAACCAATTCTGTACCAGAATTTGCACAGGCTCTTAAAGATAATGGATATTATGGAGCTAGTGTAGATGAATATATAAATGGCGTATCAGCAGGTATAGCACAAATACCAGGAAAGTATGATACCTCTCTAGTTGATAGTTCTAAATTTGGTAAAAGAACTAGTGGTACTGCATCTTCTGGATCTAACAAACCAAAGAATACTGGATTATTTGGTAAGCTGGCTGAATTATCTAGTGTAATGAGTGGTGCTTTAGATCTTAGTGGGGGTAAAGGTAAATGGGGAAGAGGTCCAGACGGATTAACATCTTCTGCTCCTGCCGATACTACAACTCCTCCTGCAACCACACCAACCCCCGCTGCAGCGACTCCAGCGACTACACCTGCCGCAGCAACTACTGCCAGTTCTGGTAGTTTCTTAGATGGAGCTATAGCTCAAGCTAAACAATTAGCAGGAAGTGTACAGGGAGCATTTAAACCACTAGCAGGTAACATCATGAGTTCGGCTAGTAAAATGTTCGGAGACAGTACTATAAAAACTATATTCGGCGACGATAATCCATTCTCTAGTATATTCGGTTCCAAAAAGAAAACTGATGGTTCCAAAAATAATTCTAGTTCTAGCAATGGATCATTCACTTCTAGTAGCACAAACGAAGGAATTAAAAAGGCTTCGGATTGGGCTAATCAATTAGTATCTAGCGATCAACCGCAAGGATACGGTCCTAATGGCTGTACCGCATTTGCTAAAGACTATCTGCAACATGCAGGAAATCCATTCGCTGATCAAATGGATCTATATTGTCCTACTCTTAAAGATCAGGCTAAATCATCTGGTCTATGGAAAGAAGCATCACAGGGTGGCGCTGAAGGAGATATAGCTTTAGTAGATACTAATAATAATATGACTGAAGCTGACGGTCCAGATCATGCAGTTATTGCAGATGGTCAAGGTGGGTTCTTCGGTAATTCATCTAGTACTCTAAAAGTAAAACATGGTCCAATGGCAGATACATGGGGAGCAGATAAGATCTGGGGTTACGTTTCTACTGGTGCTGGTAATGCTAATGTTGTTAGTGGCGCGAAAACAAACGGAATAGACGTAGCAGCAGAAGCAGGACCTGGTAGTCAAACTGGCGCGGGTAAGTACGGATTAGGCAAATTCGGTATCGGTAATTACTTACCTGGAGCTAATAAGAAAGCCAAAAATGCTAAAGGCAAGTATGGCAGATCTAAGAAATATGGTAAAGGTGCATTTGCATATAGTGCTGAAGAGGTAGCATCATATATGAACCGCGAATATGATAATACTTCCAAAGCAGGAGAAATGGCAGACGCATTAGCTCAACTGGCAACTGAAGATCCAGATCAATATCAAGCTATTATTGAAAAATCCAGAGCCATTACGGATTCTAATTATAGTACTGATGACACAGCTGATTACAATGCAATACAGCCTGGAGATTCCAATGATGTTATTGCTGCTAAGAATGCTAAAAATGCAGAACTAGCTAAATCCGTTCCTGTATCGGATAAGCCAACGGATAACTCTGTAACAAACCCAAACAAAGATAAACTTTCTATCGTGAATAATCTATTAAATGATAAGAATTCTCTAGTTAATAACAATAAAAAAGATACTCCTAAACCAAATTCCATTGTTAATAAAGTAGAGAAGAATGTTATTGATATTAACAAACCTACACAGTCAACTCAAGCCGTAACCCAAGCAGCCCAAAGTCTAGTTCAAACACAACAACAATTAGCTAAGGTTGCCACTTCTGCTGCTAGTATTGGTGGAGCAGATTATGGAGCTAAGTTCGATACTATGATTGCTCTATTAACTTCAATAGCAACAGCTCTTGGTGCTCAAACTAAACCAGCTACTGCTAATAGTACTACCCAGCAGAATGCTACCAACCCAGCGGCTTCTATAATGAGTAAATTATCTACAGCTGGAAATGGAAGTACTAATGGAACAGGTGATCTAATGGCTGGTAAAGATACTCAAAGTATCATAAATTCTATGCAGGCTATCATTGCAAGGTGATATACAAGGAAGGTCTTAATTGACCTTCCTAACACTATATTAAAATTACATAAGTAAGAGGTGAACTAAATGAATGATGTATATAAATTTACCAAAGATGTTTCGTTAAGATCAGATTGCACAATGGATTCTCAAATTATGGGTGAGTTAGCAGCTAATGCTAATACTCTAGTTAGCGAAATAACAAATGGCTGGTATCATACACAAAACGGATGGGCTTATGGATATGCAAATAGTTCTACTCTAATAGCAGTTAAAATAGGAAATAATGATACTAAAATAGAAGTTGGAACGACTGTGAAACTAACCAATCCAGTAACTATTAATGGTGATGCTATAGCTGAAACAGATGCTATATTCATAGTGACTGTTGTCGAATCAGCTGAGAAGATTCAGATAAAGAGTGGAGAAAAAACATATTGGGTTACACTGTCTTCTATTATAGCATATTCTACAGCTAGTTCTGATGTATCTGAAAGTGCTACTGCTGCAGCAACTGAAAAGGATAAAACTTGGATAACTTCTAATACTTCTACATCTAGCATTGTTAATACAAATACACAAACAATATCAGCTGAATTGAATGGACTTAGAGTAAAATCACTTAAGGGTATATTTGGTATGCCGTATCAGTATATGTCAATAGCAGATAGAAGAATAGATGATGGGGATGAATATTCATCTTTTGGCAGAAAATATGCAGAGAAAATAGTCGCCAGAATTCCTCTCCTTATACTGACTCCAGGGACTCCAGAATTTCTAGCTGGGTATGATAAAGATTCAAAGGAAAAGCTAGTAAATTATATGATAGACTTATTTGGATCTGCTACTGGAACCAAGTCTGAACTAGATGAATTATTAAATGGTAAAGGAAAATACTATGGGTTAAAGTTAAATTGGACTGAATATTTTAACCATGTAAATCCAATGTGTAGAGCAGCTGCACAAATTATGGGTATAGGTGATAGGAAATATTTTGATAAAGAATTAAATAACTATTCGTGGCAAGATAATAATAACGAAGAAATACATAGAATTTTAAATTACAAAGGCGGTATGGCATTCTATATAAATTCAGATACTCAAATAGGAGATTCTTTCTCTAATAGCACAGGTCAATCTGCAATAGCAGGAAAAGTAAATGGTATATCCGAAATGGGTAGAGAAATAAATTTCTTAATGGGTACTTCTTCAGCAATGGCTGGTCAACAATTTGATGCATTTGGTCAAGAAAAAGCATTAGGCAGAAGCCAAGAGAATAAAGATTCTATGACTGGTAAGATATTGGGAGCTAGTGGTGGATCTGTTAGTAATCTTATTGGTGGTATAATGAGTGGAGTAAACACAGTAATAGCTGGTGGTAAATTAATATTTCCAGAGATATGGAACGATTCGCAATTCTCAAGAGATTATAGTGTCCATCTAAAACTTATCTCTCCAGATTGCGATGACTATAGTATATATTTAAATATAATAGTTCCTATATTACATCTAGTAGGATTTGTATGCCCTAGATCGGTAGGACCAAATGGATATGTTTCCCCATTCTTAGTTAGAGGATCATATAAAGGTCTATTTAATTGTGATATGGGAATTATATCAAGTATGTCTATTACCAAAGGGCAAGAAGGTAGCTGGACGGCTAGTGGATTGCCAACAATAGTAGATGTAAATTTCACCATTAAAGAACTATACGGAACAATGGCTATCACGACAAATAAAAATATATCCAATGGCGTACTAAGCAATATAACTTTGATGGACTATATAGGCAACCTATGCGGTGTCAATATCAACGAACCTGATCTACAGAGAACTGCTATGTTCTACTATTCTCAGTATTTTAGAAACAAATTTACTGATAAAGTATATACAGATTTGGCAGGTGGCATGGACCAGTGGGCTACTAATAAAATGATGAATCTGTTTAGAAAATAATAGGAAATTATATACATAGAGACATAAAGCTAAAGCCCATACGTGGCTTTAGCTTTATAATTTGGCGGTGAATAAATGAAGAAAAGAAATGAAAAAGAACTAATATACGAGAACAAGTACAATGAAATTCCTAGGGAATATCTAGAAAGATTAAACTGGTTATATGATAAGCTGAAGATAACCGATAAGAAAGCAGATCAAATAGTAGATATGTATCGTAGAATGCAAGAAGAAATGTATTATACCGAGATATTTATAGTTCTATATGAAGTACCAGAGGGATCACCTCGACCTAGATTTAGATTGATAAATAGAAAGAACTTATCTAACATGGCAATGGCTAATCCTAGTTTTGTTCATGTCTATTCTATCACAGGAGCTGAAGATAATAAATTCATGGAAAGATTTGTCACTGAACAAGACTTTTCTAATTTAGAATCTATAATACATACTCCATGTGATGTAGTATATACTACATATTTTCAAACTCCCAGTTATTACAATGCAGTAGAAACTTATCTAGCAGAGATAGGAGCAGATCGGCATATAAACAAACCTGACTGGGATAATATAGGAAAGAAATATAGCGATATGTCTAATAGCAATATATGGTTAGACGATTCGTTAGTTATAGATGGAAGAGTACAGAAATATTATTCTGTTCTTCCAAGAGTAGAGATACGATTAAGATATCTAAACATGTTATACAACAAGCACCAATACAAAGCAATGTCAAAAAGATATGATGGAGAAATTAAATACTTTAAATAGAAGGAGAAATATATCATGAAATCACAAGAAGAACTTATTATTTTCGCAGGAGATGTAAGACATAAACTATGTAAAAACGAATTCTACTCTCCTGATAAACTAGATACATTATTAGATATCATTAAAACTGAAAAAGGAGATGTTTCTAATTACATCTCTAGTTATAATATTGACTATACAAACAAAACCATTCAAATCCAATTCCGTAAAGCATTCATGAAAAAGATTGATGGTAATGCTTACAACTCTATGACTTTCTATAGCATTATCGATGCTATTATGAAGAAATTTTATAACCAGTATAAGACATCTATCTACTCACTTATGCATGTAGAAGATGTAATTAAATTCTTTAGCCTACCAGCTAACCTATTCTATTATATCGGACGTATTGGAGAAAATACTATTCTTATAAACTTATAGGAGGAATATTAATATGAGTGAGCCACTACAAGATACAATATCTAAAATGAGAGAATGTGGTAAAGATTTCGAAGGGATGGACAAATGGTTCAATAAAATGGTTTCTGATATGGAAAAAGAAAGGGTAGATTGCGAGGATGTTAATGCACAAGAGGTAGTAACAAAAATGGGAGAATATGAAGAGAAACAATTTAAGATCGATTACAGATTTACTACCAATATTGGAGATTTAGTTGTATATAAAAATGAATCTAATCCTGAGTTAACTGGATATGTTAAACTAGTAAATATAAAAGGTGTAAATGTTAGCACACCTTATGGTGATAAATTTGTTAAATGGGCAAATGTTATTAGCGTAGATAAGAATAACCGAGCTGTATGGACTAATAATACTAATGGTGGAATTGAATTGAATCTTTTGGTAAAACTATATAGCGAATTCAAAAGTAACCATTATTCTTTAGAACTAAAGAATAAATTATTTGATAAAGCTGATCTATATGATCTTATTGAGGATAGTACTGAGATAACTGCTACATTAGGTAATGGTGATAAATATACACTTAAATGAGATAATATAAGGATACACAAATTGTGTATCCTTATATTATTATGGTTATATATTATATAGATGAGCAATAATAAATATTGCATCAAACTTTTAGGAGTGATGTAAAGATGGTTGACGTTTTATGTGTACAAACTATAGTAAAATCAAATTCAGAATCGGTTAGTTTAAGTGTGATACGTATTCCTAACTTTTTGGGTGCCTTGGTGAGGCTCCAGATTATCAGATATCTAATGTATTGGTAAATGTCGATAAAGATGACGAATCCAGAGACATAAAAGCAATTACTCTAAATATAATTGTAGATCTATCTGAAAATGCAAATAAAGAAGCTTTCATAAAACTTATGACAAGTGGTATGATAGCTAAAAGTATTGAAAATGCTTGCGATGCTAGCGGAATCTCTTTCGATGATATTAGTGTAGAAACTACAGTTAAAGATTGGGTTCCAAAAGTACTTAACTAAAGGAGTGATAGAAAATGGCAAAACTTTTAGTAGTAGTCGAAGGTGGAATTATTCAAAACATAGTTTCTGATACTGAGGATGTAGAGGTAATCATAGTAGATTACGATACTGATGATGCTGAGAATACTATAGAATTACCAACTGGTTCTACAATATGTGATACTGGCACATATCCAATAGAAGTCGATGCAGAAGAGGTAGAAAAATATTTTAGATATATTAAAGGAGAGAATGACGTACCAGATAATGGTTTTATAAAAGTTTCAGAAAAAAATATAGATGAATGCGTTGATAAAATAAAAGATTTCTTTCATAACAAAATAACGTTTGAACATCACCCCATATATGGTATTAATATAGTTAACGCTACTGTAATATTTGATAGATGTCAAGAGACAAGTAAATATCTATATGGTCACATATCTAATAAAAACGATCATATTGATATAGTATATAGCAAGAATGCATGTACATCTTTAGATCTGGATTATTGTAAAATAAATATCGGAAGCTGTATTAAATTTGATAAAACATATATGCGAAATATCATGTATATTATTAATGAAGATAAAAATGGATATATAATTACAGTCGCTCAATAATAAATACCCGTACTACAATTGTAGTACGGGTTTATTTTTTATGATTTTAAGTCTAGAATGATTTGTTTGATGTAATTTTCATTTACTGAAATAGCATTGATAGTATTAGCCATTTCAAGTACTGTATACATTACTCTTACATCGTCAGCTAAAGCATTCATTTTAAGTGTAGTGCCTTCCATGTAATGCTGCTGTAAATCTTTATTCTGCACAACAGATTCGCCAATAATATTTACCATAGCTCCGAATACATTAGTAGGTTTAGAATAAACCTGTTCGGTTAGATATCTAGCCCTAGCAGCATACTCTTCTTTAACAGTATCAGATTCTGCCTTTTCTGTAGATACTTTGGCTTTAGTATAAATATCTTTAATCGCTAATTTGTTCTCTGTATTCTGATCAACAAAAGTTTGCATAGCGTCTCCAACCCTATCACGGATAAGATCTATGGTACGTTGAGGAGTAATGTCTTTAACATCATCCATAAACTTCATTGCAATTTCTTTATCGAATACATAACAGCTATCATCATCTGGTTCGGCGGATGCTTTTTGCCCAACTGTTTCCATTACTAAAGCATGATACTTTTCAGTGCATCTAGCAAACTCAGATAGAATGATATTCTTATATTCAAATCTAGTTAGAAGATTATTTACACCTTCTTCTTTGATAAGTTTAGATATCATAGAATGACCGATAGCCATTTCATGTTGAGTTGCTCTTTCTGCTTTCATAACCTCATCGAAGATACTGCATAAGCATTCTTGTAAAAGATTTTCTTTTAATTGTTCTGAGAAGCTAGATAACTTTTGTTGTCTAGTTCTTACATTATTTAATCCTTCTTGAAGAGTAATCATATCTTCGTTAAATTTCTTACCTTCTTCATATTGAACATGCTCTTGATAACTCTTTTGATTAACAAGACCTTGGTCGTATTGCTCTAGAGTTATCTTAGCAAACTCACCTGAAGTTAAAACTTTATCCATACCCATTTTATCACACCTCCTAAAACAATGATTGAGCTGCTGAATCTGGCATAGTATCAACAACATCATCGATTTTCATTTTTTTATTCTCCGCTTTAATAGCTTTAGGAGTATCCTTCTCAGCCGCAACATGAGTAATACAAATCTTATTAGATAATGTACGGAACCCAGATGCAATAGACATTTGACGTTTAACAACTTTACCTTTATCATCTACTGTTCTAATATCATTGTTCTTAATAGCAGTAGCATTCATCTCTAACAAATCTGCTTGAAGATCGAAGTATTGGCTAATTCTAGTACGAGTAGCATAAAAAAAGAAAGTTAGCTCTCGTAGAATAGGTAAAATGTTTAACAGAATACCCGCAACAGCAATACCACCAGCAATAGCTCCAATTTCTAATCCAGTAAAGTTTTTAACTCTAGCTTTGATTAGAGGATCAAAAGCATTCTCTAATTGGTTGTGTCTACATGCTTCATTAAACTTAACTAAGTTAGAATATACTAGAGAATCTTTAGTTCTAGCCAATCCTGTTCTAGTAAATGAAAGTTGAAAACCTTCATCGCTAGGATTCTTAATAAAGTCAATAGTAGCAGCAATCATATATGAAATACTATTAACAATAGCTAATGCCACTTCACAATAAGTAACTTGAATAAGTTCGATATTAGCCATATACCCTCTCTTAAATAAATCTTTATGATTTACCAAGTTGGATAATGCATTGTCGATAGTATCAATACTTTCTGTTGGTTGTTTATATTGTTCTAATATAGCTCTAAGGGTTTCAATACTAGATACAATCTTGTCATAAGCAGGAAGAGATTCGATATCTCCTTTAGTATCAGGGATATCACCAAAGTCAATATCATCAACTTTATCTACAATCATCTGATACAATTTGCCAGTCAAAGATAATAATACACTATCTTGATCTTGTTCATTAAGACTAAGAATAACATTTCTAGTCTTTTCATCTTGTATATCCATATGCTCTGTTATAGCAGCTCTAAAATATTCTTTCAATGTAATATCCTCCTTTATCTAGATTTAGCTAAAAGGTTAATAACCTTTTTATAATTTCCACCATCTTCTCTTTCAAGATGAGTAAACGAAACAGTTTCAAATTCATTTGATCCATCATCGAATAAGAAGTCCACTTTCTCTAATACCTGATCGCAAATTACAAATCCCATTAAATTATATGCACCCATTAATTGAGCAGCAACAGATGCTCGTCTAACATCGATCTGATAGTCTTTCTTTAACACTTCTGCTTCTTCTTTAGATAAGATGATGGTAGTAATAGCACTAGCATCGTTATTAAGACCAATACCTCTTTTGATTTTGCTCTTAAGTGCTCTACGTTCTAATAACTTCCAAATCTTAGATGAAGATCCTCTACCAGAAGTAGAGATAGCATCAATCTTGGCTCTATCTACAGCAAAAACAAAATCTTTCCAGAAAGAAGTTTCTCTAGTAAATGCTTTTACAAAGTTGAATAGACCATTCTTATCTTTATTTTTTATAACAAGACGATTGATCATATCACTAGAAGATACATATTGTAACTTAGCCTTAACTCCAATAACTACATTAGTTGGAATAGAACCACCATCAGTAGAACTAATAAATTTGATTACCATTAGAGAAGGAATCAATTCATTGGCTTTCTTAACGTCAGTGTCGATAACTTGATTTTTGGCTATATCAGTCATTTGCTTGAACTCTTTGTCGCCAGCGTCATATATATCAGCTTCAATATAAATACCATCTACTCTACTTCTGTCTACGCTATAAGAATTAATACTTCTAGGATTCATGTTCTCATCTAAGCAATAACTGGTATTATTTCTAAGATCCTCCATGACCATATCATACATTCTCTTATCTGCAATTTCAATACCAGATGATTCGCTAGTAGCAATTTTATCCATAATACCAATGAACTCATCCACATTTAGATCATCACCCATATCAATATTGTTATGGAACTTTTGAATGTGCTCTATAGCACTTTTGCTATCTGAGATGCATATTGCAGACAAAAGCATCTGTAGCATAGCTACAGCTTTTCTTTCTACCGACTTGGTAATCATTCTTGCAGATTCAATTTGAGTATTTTCTGTAGCAATACAAGGAAATACTAGGGTTAAATTAGAAGATGCTTTAGCCACACTTCTAAAACTGTTGTTTGCAAATAAACCCTTCAGTGGCTCAGCCTCTGAGGATATATCACTTATAACTGAAACTATATCTCTAATGACAGTTTCATGAATTGTTCTAGGATTATTCGTCATATCATTACCTCCCATGTATATTTTACTCTTATGTCCCAAAAAATAAAAAAGATTATATACATTACAATGCATACAATCAAATACATAGTAGTTTTAGTTAACTCTCTCTGCAATAGTTGTTAGCTTTTGCACAATTGACGTTATCTTATCCTCACTAGTATTTGGTGCAACGTTGATGATGATATTAAAGTGGTTATGAACTACCGTCCTATTATCCTTCACTTGAGTCGCAGGCAATGATGAGCTTAGCTTTCGGTTCAGATCAATCTGAGACTCGCGTAGCATATCCTCTCTAGTCTGTCTAGCAAGATTCTGTCTAATAATTGGCATGTTCGGATTACCCCATGTTATCATATTCAAATACCCCCAATAATTTTTTAGTGTTTACGCCGTAACGTATATCCTTATAAAGTGTCGGGGAGTATTCTATCTACCTGTTGTATGGCATTGCGATATACACAATAGCTTTTAAATTTCTTCAAATGCTCGCTTGTTTTTATCACCTCCTTTTTCTTTTCACATATATAATATATAAGCATAATATATTTTACCCTACAAAAGCATATTGGGAACATCAGATTAAATGAAAGACAAGGAGGGAGTTATATTGGCTGAATATGAATTAAAAACATCTGCCACTTGGAACGATGCTAGAACTGCTTTAATGGCAAAAGAAGATAGTAATGAATATAAAAAACTTATACGAGCTAATGGTATATATACTAGAGCTGAGTTAGATAAGTTTAACGTATTTTATAGATTTCCGAGAATAGATCCTTACAATATGCTAGGAACTACTAGAGAATATGTATTCTTTACCAAACCAGATTTGCATCTATTTAATAGTACTGATATATGCACTCTGAATAAAGAGATTGAAAATATGCCGTATTTTGCAGATCTTCTTAGAAGAGGATACAATACTACTGTACTCAGAGATCTGCAATATAGTGTAGACAAATCTACACCATTTGTTAGAATATTATCTAACGAAAAAACTTCTAATCTAGACCTGAATGCTATAAACGTAGAAGCTGTAGAAACATCCGCTAATCTATATGGTACTAGATTATTTTATAGAAAGTCATCTGACCATTCGGATGAAGAAGGAGACTTTTCTATAGAGTTTGAAGATAATAAGTATTTAGACGTTTATCTTTGGTTTAAGACATTCGATATGTACAATAAGAAAAAGTTTGAGGGCAAGATATCTCCTCCTAATGATCTATATAGACAGAATAAAGTATTGCATGATCAGATGACTTTATATAAGTTTATTGTAGGAGAAGATGGAGAAACTATTATTCATTGGTCCCAGCTCTTCGGGTGTTTTCCTTTGAATTGCCCAAGAGAAGTCTTTTCAGATTTATCGTCTGATGGGCATCTTAAGTTTACTACGCATTGGAAGTGTACTTTTCAAGAAGATATGATACCCAATACAATATCTGATTTTAATGAATTAGCACGTATATCTAAGAGTGGCGGAACTGATGTTCCTATATATGATATCGCTACTAATTGTATTAGTGGTGAGAATGTATTAGTTCCATATATTATTCTGGATAATGCTGGGCTTGGTAAGTATAAACAATATAAATTGAAATGGAGGGTATAATAAATGGCAGATACTACTTCTACTATAGCATCCACCGACATGTATCAAATAGCTACATTTGTAGATAGTGTAAAATCTAAATTTATAGATATACCTGAAGATACTCTTACTATGGGTATATATGGATATCTTTCTGAGATATTTAGTAATAGTATAGAAAATGCAACTATAATGGCATCTGAATATTCTAACGAAGCAATACCTACTAAAGCTAAGTTTGATAGGAATGTAATATGCCATGCTTTATCGCTAGGTATAAAAAAACTATGTGCTGCTCCTGCAGAGATGAATGTTTTTATCTGTATACCAGAAGAAAATCTTCTAAATAATATGGTAGATGATAAATTTGTCTTAGATAAAGAGGTAGCTATTAAAATTGGCACGTACGAATACCATACAGATTTTGATATCGTTATAGAACGAACTCTTCTTCCTAATGGAACGTATGTATACACAGCGATGTATGACCTTAATGATAGAAATGCTATTACTGATATTACTAATCCATATCTTCCCACTCTTGGTAATGTAACAATGAGTGGTACTAATCTCATTATGTTAAATACCACTATCAGACAGGTTACACATAGTACTATATATAAGAAGATTATAATTACTAATCCATTGGAAAATAAAGTTATTAATTTCGCATTTGAAGATCAGTTAGCATATTTCACAGTAGAAGTTAAAGAAGGAAATAATACACACTATCTAACTTCTGTATATGATGGACTATATGACTATACTAGTGGATATGAGTTTTGTAATTACATGTATATCGACTCCAAAACAATAAGAATCAAATTCAATAGAGATTCATATCAACCTAGATCCAATTGTGAAGTGACTATCAATGTATATACCACAAAAGGATCGGAATGCAACTTCTCTTATACCGCTAATATTATACAGGATATAACTTCAGAGAGGTTTTCTTATGACAATATGTTTATGGTAACAAAACCAAACTCAGATTCTGAATCTGGCTCTGATCGGCAAACTATCGAAGAATTGAAAGAAGCTATTCCAAAAGAAGCATTATCGAGAGGAGTAGTTACTACATATACTGATATCAATAACTACTTTAATTCTCTAAACTCTGCTGATTGTAGACTGCACTTCTTAGAAAAAGTTCACAATCAGTCAGAGAGATTATATTATTCTTATCTTCTTCTAAAGACGGATAATAATATAGTGCCTACTAATACGCTAGATGTAGAAGTTGGAAGGGCTATGTTTAAGAATATAAATAAAGAGAATTATATAATGGCTCCAGGATCTGCATTCTATTATGATAGTAATACCACAGTTGGGCTTCCAGCTACATTAAGCACTGCTGAAATTGCAGCGTACGATACAAGTGGGTTCTTATTTATGAATCCGTTCTTGACTATTATAAACAAGAATCCATTCTTTGTATCGTACTATCTAAATATTTTAGACTATAGCAGAACACTTACGTTTGATTATATCAATACTAAGTCTCAACTACAGTTTGTTGCGACCAGTCTTAAATGTAAAAGATTATTCTATACTGATAGAAATACTTATAAAGTTACAGTAGAGATGACGCAAAATATCAACGTTGATTATGGTTTGATAAATACAGACGATGATGGTGTTATAACTGATTGCTTTATTAAAGTATTTGGGGTTGTATATATAGATGGGGTTGCTTGTAGATATACTACCGCTAAACTTATAAGTTATGATGATAATGAGTTTATCTATACTTTCCAACTAGAGTTTACAACTAATGATATTATAGATAGAAGTGGTAGAATTATAATTGAAACTGGTATGAAAGAGATAGGAACAGATACTGAAGCTAAAGCATATCTTCCTGCTAATGTAGATCTTAGATTGTTTATGCTAGCTAAGTTAGACGAAGAGTATGGTAGAGAACAGAATGTAGATAATATGATTCCTAATCTAACCGATTATACTCTATGTAATGTGTATAGTATTTTAGGTTCTGGATTGGATCTGTATTATGATTATACTAATATTATTACATCATATATTTCTCTTAAGAAGAATACAGATGCTTCTTATAATTATTTTATGAAGAAGATGCCACTAATAAGATTCACTTATCTAAATACAGAAGAGCGAATAAAAATATTCTTATCTCTAATAGACTATCGACGTATTTGGATAGAGTCATGTTTAATATTCTTAGAAGATTCATTTGGAATAGACTTTAAGTTCTTTAATACATACGGTCCTTCTAAGCTATATAATATAGACAATGCTTCTTATTTGAATAGAGTAAATATGAGTCTTACATTCGAGATTAAGTTTACTATGCCACAGTATAGTACAATCACCGATGATATTAGTACAGATATCAAAGCATATCTAGAAGATATCAATACAATTGATAATCTTCATATGCCAAATCTTATAACATATATCACCACCAAGTATAGAACTCAATTAGTGTATATTAAGTTCATAGATCTTAATGGATATGGTCCTATTAAACAGAGTATATACAAGCAAACTAATATAGAGGAGTTTGTAGAATCCAATACAGTTCCAGAGTTTTTGAATATCAATACCCTTTCAAATAGCTCACCTGATATTAAGTATAATATAATTTCATAGCGATAACTATTTTAGTAATAATATTAAGGAGGAATATACAATGAGTCCATTTTTATATTTGGTTTTAGGACACTACTTGGCAGATTTTCCGCTACAAAGTGATTTTTTAGCTACAATGAAAGGTAAGAATAATTACTTATTATTTTGCCATGTAATTATGTATTCACTAATCATATCTGCTATTCTCGATCTATTAGGATTATTTGCTATATGGAAGCTGATATTGTTAATACTATCCCATACAGTGGTTGATTATTGGAAGTGTCACTACGCTTCCAAAGAAACAGCTCTTACAACGAGTCTATACATTGACCAGGCTGCTCACATTTTAGTACTTATCCCACTATTATTCAAATAAGGTTGTCTTAAAATAGCAATATAATATCAATGATTTATTTGTTTGCATAAACATAATAATAAATCTATGGAGGTTAATTCTCCATAAATAATAATATTATGAATTTTATTAAGGAGGAATATACAATGAGTTTTTTCGGTGAAAACGAAATAGGCAGCATTGGCAATATTTGTGTAGAAGCTGCTGAAGGATACAGCGGCACAATTGGTGCTCAAATGCTTATGGTAGAAGGTTTCCAAAATGATATGGATATGTTTTCCGCATCTCTAATGGCTGACCGTCAAGAACATAGAATGGTTCAAGAAGGTGCTAGCGAATCAGAGGTTAGTGCAATGCAAGAAGGTGCTTTATCTAGCTTCTGGGAAAAAGTTAAAGCATTTGTTAGAAAACTTATCGCTAAAATTAAAGGTATCTTTAAAGGCTTCATTGCTAAATTTGAAGCTTGGATGGGTAAAGACGGTAGAGCTTTCTTTGATAAATATAAGAAAGAAATCTTCTCGGGAAAAGATCTTGATGGTTTGAAAGTGAAATATTCAAAACCTACATCTGGCTTTGCTAATATTAAAGTAAATGTAGACGGTGCCAGCCCAGACGGAAATTTATCAGACGACAAATCTCAGAGTGATTTAGTGGATGAATATTTGAGTGATATCGTAGTGCCTAAAGTTAATAATGCTAGTAAAGGATCTTTCCGTAAAGATTTCCATGATGAATGCTTCGATTCAGAAGAAGCTACTCACGAAGTCAGCTCTAGTAATATTGCCGAATATGTTCAATATATTTCTGGCAAAAAAGATCCAGTTTCTACACTTAAGAAATTAGGTGAAGACCAAGAAAAAGGTCTTAATAATTACCTTAAACAAATTGAAAAATTTGCAGGTAAAGCTACGGATTATGCTGTAGACAGTACAAAAGATGTAACCCATGGTGGTTACAGTAATAAATTCAGTGGTAAAGATACTGATAAAACAGATGGTGGTAAATTTAGTGGTAAAGCTGAAAATCATCAGAAATTGGCTGCGCGTTTACAAAAGCAGGCTCAGGCTATGCAAGAAGCTCTTGGTGTTGCTAATAGTGCTGTTTTAACTGAAATTAAATTTGCTGTGGCTCAGTCTCGTAGAATTGCTGCTGCTATTGTAGCATTCAATCCTAAGAAACATGAAGATACTTCATTGATTGAAGTAGAACAAGAAGCTGCTGAATATGAAGTATTATCTGCTCTAGAAGCAGTATATTAAGAGGAGGAAAAGATAATGAGTTTTTTTGGTGAAAGCACATTAGGTACATCAGTTGAAGTTCAAGCTGTACCTTGCTATATTAGTAACTACCACGAAGCAGTACTTGCTGTAGTAGCAGAGTCTGAAAGTAATTTCAATGCTCTTATGACTACGATTGGTCTACATGAAAACAAAGCACTTCGCGAATCAGGTGAATGTGCATTAAACGAAGGTGCTATTAGATCTTTCTGGGAAAAAGTGAAGAAATTCTTCATGAGTATTCTTGCTAAATTGAAAGGTATCTTCAATAGCTTCATGAGCCGCGTAGATGCTCAATTCAAAGGTGGTAAATCATTCTTTGATAAATACAAGAAAGAATTGGCTGAGAAGTTCAGTAAGATTGATAAAGATAAAGTGAAATTCCACGGTTATAAATTTACCCATCTTGATAGCAAAAACAGTATGAATAAGGAAGGCATCGCGAATACAGTGGCAGCTATGTTTAGTGTCTCTGCTCAATCGTTAGATTTTAGCGCAACTGATGCTCAAAAAATTATAGATGGTAGAGAAAAACTAGATGATAAGATTGAAGGATTTCGTTCTGCATGTCTTGGAGAAACTAGCGGATCTTACAGCGCATCTGAATATAATAAAGCCCTTTTTGAACATTTTAGAGATGGGCAAAGTACAAAATCTGAAGTTGATGGTGTAGATTTTGCATATTTGGCTAAAGTATTAGGAAACGATAAAGCAGCAAAAGATGCATCTGATAGCTATAAACAACTTGAGAAAGACATTAATGAAATTATCAAGTTAACTGAAAAAGCCCAAAATACTAGCATTACTGCTCAAACTAAAGATCCAAAAGATGGCGATGCTGGTAAGAGAACAGCTGCATATCCTGTTATCGTTAGTGCATTCAAAGGTTGTTTAGCCGCAAAGCAAGCATATCTTGGTGCTCAAGTAACTGCTATTTCTAACGAAATTTCACAAGCAAAAGGATTCGCTTCACAAGTAATCCGTGCTTCTGTTAAAGAATCTGCTAGCTGGCAGTCATACGGTGGAAGTTCTGAAGATATCTTCGGTTCTGTAGAATTCCGATAATTAAATAAAACTACATTGCAGGGAATACCAATTGGTATTCCCTGTTATATTATAAAAGGAGGAAATTAAATGTCTAAACTATTTAGCGCATTATCATTGTTAGATGAACAAACTTCTATTGTTACTATAGAGAGTACTGATTCATATAATGATGATTCTTATTTTATTGAAACCCTAGACTTTCTGTCTAATAAGAATAGAGAGTTTACTTATTTAAATGCCGCTCTATATAAAGGAATTAATGAATCTAGCGGAGATGCTATACTTATTAGAGAATCATTCTCTGATTTCTTTGATGGGATTAAGAAGTTCATCAAATCCATTATCAAATTTCTTAAGAATCTACTAGCTAAGTTCTGGGTTAGAATTAACTCATTGTTTATGAGAGATAAGTATATTGAACAACACAAAGGGGATCTCGCTAAGTTCTCTTCTATTCATGAGTTTGATATTAGAGGGTACACATTCAAATTCGAAGAAGATGTACCATCTATCAATCCTTTACAAAAGTTAGACGATTCTATTGCAGATTTTAAAGATGCTAGTGGGAAAGCTAAAGGGAAAGATGCTATGAAAACAGCATACGATTCTTTCCTAGATACAAAGAATGGTAATTCTTATATGGATGATATTAGAAAAGCTTGTATCAAAGCTAAAAGCAATATTAGTGAAACCGATTTCAAAGATGAGCTGTTTAAGATATATCGTAGTGGTGATTCATCTACTAGTAAGATTAGTGTAACAAATGCTATCGTTACAGAGGCATTATCATTCTTTACTAACTATGATAAGATGAAAACTTCTACTCAACGCCATTCTGATAATATAGAAAAGAAATATAATGAGATTCAGAAGAAATTAGATAGCGTAAACAAGATTACCCAAGATGGTAAAGAAGTAGTATCTATTGAAGATATTATAGATGGTGATACATCTTCTGATAAGATTGCTCTATATGATCTATTTATGAAAGCTAAATCTCAGGAGATCACTACTATTGCTAATATGCATCTGATGGCTTTTTCAGCTAAATTAGATGCGTTAAAAGATTGCTACGGGCAGGATAAGAGCATTCTATATGGAGCATTTAAGAAGATCCTTGCTAAGAATGAAGCTGTAGTAGATGAGGAGATTAGTCATAATTATAATCCATATGCAGTTCCTACGGATGACAAACATGATAAGAATCATCATCTAGATAAGCAATACGTTCATGATCCGCATGATAGCCCTGCGATGAAAGAACGTAAAGATAGACTATTACATCATGCATTGAAATCTACTTTGAATAACGAATCTATAGATCTTTCATTAATTCCAAACTATGTATCGGAGGTAGAATAATCATGAGATATACTGAAGATGCTAGATATTTTCAATATGTAATAGAATGTGCAGTAGAGAATGAGAAGATGAATGGTTTCATTAGAACTATTACTGGTGTTAATGAAGGAGCTTCTTATAAGAAACTAGATTCTATTCATGAAGCAGTGGGAGATAAGATTAGAAGCTTATGGGATAAGTTTATCGCATTCCTAAATAGAATCTGGGCTAAGTTTGTTGAGTTTACTAACAAGATGATTGCTAGCGAAAAAGATTATCTTGAGAAGTATAAAGAAATCATTTTAAATAAAAAACCTGCAGATGTAGATTTAGAAATGCGACCATACGATGAAGGTATACGCAGATTAGTATCCAATCCTATTCCTGCATTTAGTACAGTAAAGAAAGATATTCCATTAGACTCTGCGGATATCAGTTTTAAAACTCTTCTAATAAAAGATTACACTGATGCTAATAAAGACTTCAAAGGATATGCAGTTGCATACTTTGAAGGTGGAGAAGAGAAAAAGACTACCAATCTGCAGAATCTTCATATGACTGATTTGTATAACTACTGTCATGATTTTGAAAAGACTAAAGCCGCTATTGAAAAAGATAAAGTTACTTTGTCTAAAACTTTCAATGACGCTAGTGCAGATATTCAAAAGGCTAAAAATCCAGAACCTGCAAAGACCGAACCACCAAAACCAGAAGGAGGAACACCTCCAGCCGCTGCCAATAACGCCGTTCCCACCTCTGGTCCTGGTAGTGAAAACGACCCAATTGGAAACCCAGGTCCAAAGAAAACAAAGAAAATTAATACTACAACTAATAAATGGGAATATACAGGCGAGTCTTCTATTGATAATTATATAGGTTCATATATCAATGAAGGTGATGGAATGCAAATAGTTCAGAAACAAACCCCTGCAGCCGCTGCTAATACATCTGGTAATGCTGCAGCTACCACTGGAGATCAGAAAGCTTCTGCTAATATGCAATCTGTTCATACTTCTAAAGAACCAACTGTACAAGAAGGTGACGATTTAGAAGAATTGGATAAGAAGATTAGAACGTATAACACAGATGCGGGTGCTGTTCTTGCAGCTAAGCTTACTGCAGCTCATGTAATATTCGATGATTATATGAAACTAATTAGAATGCATGTAAGTGCTAATGTAGGAAAAGATGGAGATACTCAAGTTGCCAAATCGGGATCGGATTACAGATCTGCACTAAACTTAGATCCTAAAGATAAAGATTACTATACTAAAACTATAGCACAAATTGAAGATCCTAATAATAAAGATGCTAATGCAAAGAACAAACTTATTGGAGAGATCAATGCTAAAGCTAAACAAACTAATCCTAATTTCCCAGGTGGAGTAGATGCTATTAAGAAAGCTCTTGGAGCTATGAAATAACACAAAATATACCACTACTCTATATATAGAGTAGTGGTATATAATTTATTTTTTAATATCAGTAGTCTTTTTATCTTTACCTAACTCTGTTGCTTTTGTAGCTGTTTTGTTTTCATCTGCTAGTTTATGCATCTCTAGCATAGTATTCAAAACAAACTTCTTATCTTCTCTAATGAATATTTCTACTTTTCTATTTAGTAGAAACTTACCATCTTTATTAGAATGAGCATCATAGTTCTTTACTATATATTCTTTATTAATAGTAAACACTGATAGATCTAATCCATTCTTATTTATAGTAAGTTTATTGGATTTATTTTCCATATTAGCTTTTATATTCTTTAGCTGATTGGCATTATCGTTATCAATCTTAATTATCTTAGAGCCAGTAACCGTGCTAACCCCACCTGCTAAATTAAGATTCATATTAAATTTACTAACTCCTAATTGCCCTAGACTAGAGATATCTTTTATCTTAGTTATATCTTTAGTTATCTCAGCTAAAGCTGATGAATTTAACACTTTAGATTTTAGACTACCTAATACTTTACCTGCAACCATAGCAGTGGCTATAGAAGTTGCCTTATTAGAAGAACTCTTATTATTTTTATTAGGAGTAGTAGAAAGATCTGTTTTCTTATTTATAAACTGAGATTTGATATTCGTATTAATCTTATCAAAAGATTTAAGTTGAGTAGATATAGTGCTACTTATAGAACTTAGTTTAGCAGGAAAAGCTTGATATGTTTTGATAGTACTATTAATTCTAGTAGCCGCACTATTGATTGCGGATACACTAGACGATACAGAAGTTATTACATCTTCTAATCCTGGCAATCCCAGTCCAGATATAGTGGAATGAGAAGAGGCAATAAGACTATTAATATCATTTGCTGTAACAGAATGTGGCAATAAACTATCTATAGTAAATTTATTATTAATAGAAGCAGATTTCGTTACCACCCCAGATAATGATTTTAATGGGGCTATATTGTCTGCTATATTTATAGGGTGTATGCAATTTAACATCCCTGGTATATTAGTGGTTGTTTTTCCTAAATCTTGTATAAATTTATTACTAGACTTAACAAAATCATCATTCATTGTTGACATTTTAGCTTGCTTATCTAGTAAATCTTTTTTAGTTTTAGTAAGTTCAGTTATCTTTGCTTGTTTCTCAGTAGAAGTCATATACTTTACATTAGGATCTTGGGGAGGAACAACTCCATCCTCTCCTGCAACTGGTGGTTCTGGTGCATCTTTAATAGCTTGTATAGCTATATCGATATTAGCATTAACAGATGCTATATTCACATCAGTTGTTTTGCTATCAGATTTTAATATAACTTTACATGTATTGGTAGAGGATACCATCTTCTTTATATCTGCTACTTTCTTAATTATATTATTTAAAGTAGCATTCTTTACTTTAATGATTTTAGCCAAAGATGTTTGTATAGAACTCCCAGCTATTAGAGAATTACTCTTAGCTGGATTCACTATAGAACTGATTGTGTTTATTGTTTTACATGTATCGTTATCTATAGTGTAATGGCTATCTAATACACTTATATCTACTGAATATAATTTGTTATCGCTATCTTCATCCATACCAAGTTTATTAGATTTGCTATCTGTTATAGCGTGTATTTTAAATGTAACGTTCTTATACTTTTCTTTAGCTTTAGGTACAGCTTTACCTGAACTACTTATTAGATAAATACACCCAGGCTCTATGAAGAATCTATAAGGGGTATCATAAAATACTTTTATAGAGTTTAGAAATACGATAGTTTTATACAGAGAATCTTTAGGTGGAACAATTAGCTGTGATATAACTTCATTGTATGTAAAATTTTCTAATAATAATGGTTTATCCTGCATGTATTTCATAACAGAATTTAGCATAGTTGTATTAACAATGGTAGTATTATTAGTCTGCTTATTATTCTCTACACATTCTTTGTATATAAGTCCTAAATGAACTTCTTTATATACATCTTTCCTACCAGCATTAGGACCAGTATAATCAATATCTTTATTGTAGTTTATATCACCAGATACGAAATAATAACATGCCCCTCTATACCCAGTAAGAGTCTTAGTTTCAGTCTTATCATCAACTGCGATCTTATATATATTAGTATTTATGATAGCTATCTTAGCACTCTTTATTATCTCATCATAGAAATTCTTGTCTATATTCAATACTGCGTACATCGCTGGCATAATATTCTTTTCATAATCACTATCTATAAAGAAACTCTTTATATTTTCTGCTTCGATCTTCTTAGCAGTTTCTCCACACACAAATGTCATTTCTATAGTATATTTATATTGAGCCATTGATTATCTCCTCCTTATAAAAAATAAAGGTAATAGGTTTCCCTATTACCTTGTATGTTTTGAATTATACTTTTATTCTTTTTGGAACTAAAGTAATCCTAAATACTTTGTTTCCCCCATCGACAATAGATGCTACTTCTAACCCATATCTGCTAGCAATATCATTTGCATAGTATTTTACCAAATCAATATTATTAGAAATAGCATTGCGTGGTATTATTGTCATTATCTTTTTTCTTATATCTTCTAGTATTTCATCGTCGTTCATTATCTTACGCCTACCTAATAATATTTTGTAAATTAAACTTTACAATTTACCAGATTGTTTAAAATAATTTATAGCAGCTGTTTCTTGATCTAGCATTATATTTAAAGAGAAATTACTTATTCTAGTAAGTGAAGTGTAGTTTTCTTTTAAATACGATGCGGCATCAACGTCAGCTGAAGCTTCGATAAAATTACGATACTTTATATCAGTATGGTACAAATTGATATTTATATCTTGCAATTGATGCGATAACTCATGAGCTATAACAAAGGCAATATACCCTTTCATATCCTCTTCTATTATATTACCTTTGTCTAACATTATCTGGCGTAAAAATAGTGTAACTGTGCTTTTATAACTAACACCATGAGGGCAACCAATGTCTTTGTTAATCTTCAGTCTAATATATTTGAGTTTATTATATTTTTCGCTCTTATACATTGCTTTGTATATATTTTTAGCAAATTCTTCATACTTATAATATATATCGTCTAGTACTAAAGCTTTAACAATCATTTTAGCCTCCATATATTTTTATAATCTCTCTAGATCCAAAGGTACAGTACTGAAATATCTATCGTTGATATCTCTTACAGTCTGTGGGTCACTAAACCTTTGTAAATAAGATTGTTCTTTCGACTCTGGTAGATATCCATACATACTATATTGATATTGTAAGTCTATCGCTTTAAATCTACAAGAGAATTCATTATAATCTAGATTAGCTTTAGACTTAGTTGTATCTAAGTATGATTTAATATAACCATACATTGCGTCGATATCCCCAAGACAACTATCTGGAATAGTTTGAATAATCTTTAGAGTCTTATTAATATCGAATAAACTTTTGATATTTCTCTTAGGCAATCCACTCAATACCATTACCAAACTAATAGCTTTTGTATTTAGAACTTCATTCACTACTGTATTCTTTGTCTCATAAATATAAGCGTTGATACTGTTTATGAGATTATAAGAATAAGAAGTATCTTCTTTATTAGTAAACTTCTTCCTAAACACTACAGTATTTGGAGTAAAAGCTGGTAGTTGATAAGCGTATTGAGATGCTGATATAACTACATTTGGATTGCCATTATTAAACTCATTCAATACTAAATCATGAATTATAACCGATGGTTCTACTGTTCCTAGTTTAAGATATATATCAGGTAAATATGGGCATAGAACTTTTAAGATATCTATATTATAATCTACCGCTTCCATTATCTTCTCGTTGGATTGCATTCTAAGTCTGTATTGGCTATTGTACTCTGAGCAGAACTTAGTATTATTAACAGACATATTTCTAGTATATACTAATATGATATTAGATTCTACTCTATGCCTGGTTCTAAAATAAGATCTCATATGAGCACAGTAGTTTATAATAGCAGAACTTATAACGTTATAATCTTGGATCTTAAGATATCTAAATGCTGGTAAAAGCATCTGATTAAGATCTATGAATATATTTACTTCGTCCGCATCTGAGTTTGCAAATTCTAAACCAACTAGATTCTTTAATGCATTATACTTTATAAACTGTCCATATAATACATATTCTATTGGAGTCTTATCATCGTAAATCATTAAAATCATGCTCCCATGCTGCTCTTTTTAATCTTCCTAAACATTCTTCGCATAAACCAGAGAACATCCAAGTTGGTGGGGTATCGACCGAAGCTCCGCACCATCTACATGTATGAGGTAATACTTCTGCCGCTTGTATTCTTTCTAAACAATGAGTGCATATATGAGCTTTCAGATCCATTGGAGTACAGCAATCCACATTCTTACATATAATACACTCATAATAGTGTAGCAATACAGCGGGCGGATTAGTTCCATCTACAACACAGTTCTCAAATATACAATATCCATTTACGTCTTTATACTTACAGCTATTCTCTGTATAATGACACAAAGCAAATTGGTTAAATGGTCCTTCTTTAGACCCACCAAAGTCTGCATTATCTATAGCCATTTATAATCACCCCAGCATTTCCTTAGGATCATAGTATTGTACCTCAGATGAATCCTGTTCTTTGATAGCTTTTACTTTCTTTTTACCAATTACATTAGAAAGAGCCTCTTCAAAATCATCTCTTTCTTTTAGAGTATTGAGAATAGTTTCTGTATCACCAAAGCCTTTCTTAGCAAATACATGAACTAGATTATGAGGACCATCTTCTGTTAAGAAAGTAACGCCTTTAGATGGAGTTTCCCCATCAATATTAACATACCATTTTCTTATCTCTAACTTCTCTTGACCTTCACCCCAAGCTAGCTTTCTAAATAAGATAGCAGTATTACCTTTTTCATCTACTATCTCATCTACCTCTTCATTTACAGTATATTTAAAATTACTAGTATCCTTAGCCATATTTATATACCCTCCATAAAAAATAATTTATATGCAGGAGTAGAATTAACTACTCCTGCATATATGTTCTCTTAGCGGATAATATTCAACGTATTTTGTAATGGGCTTAGACCGCTTTCTTCATAAGCAGTAGTAAGATTTTGCTCATCCATTTGTAGGACGTTTAACTGCCATTTGGTAGCAACAATATTACCATTTGGAAGTTTGATAGCATCTAATGGTTTCATTACATTTACTTCATAAATATAACGAGAGCCATCGCTAGCTTTAAATCCATACAGCTTTTGTAAGAATTTCTGTAAATCAAATTGTACTTTTAACAGGATCTTGTTTTGACCTGCAAAGTTAGTTTGTTCTACATCTTGCACTGCAGCTTTATTCCAATCATAGATTCCTTTTTCACGATTGATGATATACTCATATGGTAAGAATTCAGATAGAGCTTCTTTACCACTTTGAGTTAGTTCATACATAGAAAGACTTCTATTTCTATTATTATGACGATCAATCATTGTAGATAAGTCTTTCAATCTACCAGAGCCATAAGCTGTGTCACGGTGTTGGATGATTTTGATTTGATTCTCACGAGGTTGAACATGTGGGTTTTCTGCAAAGAATAACTCACAAATTACTTTAAATCCACTGATTGTGATTCTGGAACCATCATAATCTGGGCTTACGCCTTTCATTACTTTATTAATCATAGCACAAAGTTTTTGAGATGTGATAAGCTTAGATGTAAAAGTTCCTTCCATTTCAATTGATTTGATTGCGATCTTTGAAGGTACTCTAGTCTCATCAACTGGTTTACCTTCAGGCGTTACTCCAACCCCAACTCCATTAGTTGTGCTTTCATAACGCTCCTGTTTTTGTCTTCCTCTTTCGTAAAAGTTTCTAGCCATTGTAAATTTCCCCTTTGTTTTTATTTGCTGTTACCTAATTAAAGTTACCAGCATATTTATTCATCTCTATAATATATACTTGATTATATTTTTATAGAGGTAAATTTTTGCATTTCTTCTTCACTCAAATGTTCTTGTTTTATAAAACTACCACGTAAGTAGTTTATTAAATACAACTTTTGATTCAGATCCCTGATTAGCATATAATCAGTCTTAATTTTAGTGAAGTCTACATCATGACCATACTCGATAACATGAATGTCATTCATTATATAGGAGATATGGTTCTCTAGATAAATTAATTGTTCTCCACTAAGGGAACAATTTTCTATATTATCATTTAGTACAATAATATTTAAACCTTTATCTACGTCTTCCCAGAAGCCATTCTTGAATAGTAGTTCTTTTGTCGAACCACATAATCCTACATATGAATTCTTCAATTGTTGTTTTTGTTTCTCTAGAACTTTATCTGCTTGGATAGTAAATCTATTAGCCAATTGTAGAATAGTATCTGGAGTATCATCTAAGTATCCATTTATCGTAACTGTTTTAATTAGCTTATGACAAATAAGCATCGATTTCATATTTATGTCTGCTGGACAAGTATCTTGAGACAAACTCAATCCTAGTGCTGCATGGTCTGGATTTAACATCTCGTGAAACAGATTACTCATCATCTGTCTACAAATAACATAAGGTTCTTTATCATTCTTCTTAGCCATTAGGACTACAACATCACATAGCTTTACATTATCTTCAGCATTAACTACAAGAGCAAAGTTATATATAGCATCTGCTCTTAATAAAGTATATTCATGGAGGTCATCATCTGATTTATATGTTTGGCTATTAGCTCCTTCAATAGAAACTATATAGCTATTATTCACAACTTTACCATTGATAGGATAATTACCAACTTTAAGAATTCTTATAACTTCTAGTTCATCTTCCTCAGTATACTTGTAAAATTTGGTTCCAATAGGAACAGTATTATTTTTCTTCTTCATATTATTAAAACCCCTCTCTCATCCTTTTACAATATTGTATATTCGGTTATAAGAATCAATATAAGAGGTATCATAATAGATACCTCTTATATATTAATTTATCTTCCACTATTTTTAAAGTAAATAAAAAGTAAGTACAATGATAACACCCATTCTTTAATCTTCTTAATCATATTTATCACCTCTTTATTCCTATTAGTCTTTTAGCTAGCTCTATAGCATATAGTATAGTAGATCTTCTTATTCTGATATTCTTATCATTAAATGGGCTATCGTTATATTCTTTAATTATATCAAAATCTTTATCTAATCTCTGTACTCTTTTCATATAGGTCTTAATATCATTCAATATCTTAGCTCTAGCTTTATGATAAGATTTTAGTTTTTCTCTATCTTTATCTTTACTAGAATTCTCCTCATTGATTCTTTCTTCTAGTATAATATTAAGATACCATAGTTTACATATACAGTACTTCATAGCTTCTGTATTCTTAGCTTTATCATATTCCATTAATGCCATATGACATCTAGAATATTCACCTTCGAAGTCTATATCTTTTCCTTTAGAGATTAACAAATCCCCATCATCAGTAAACTGAATACCAAATTCTTCTCTAATAGGATTTACTGATAAAAAAGAATTTAATACAGAAGACTCTGTATGAGTTTGTATAACAGAGGTTAGATTATTTATAAACTCTCCTACTTTATTAGTATTGTAATTCTTAGGATCGCCTGTAAATATCTTATACATATCCCCTTTAAACTTCTTAATATGTCTATTCAGATTACCAGGAGATATTATACTAGATACCATATGAGTAGTATCCAGATCTGCTAATTTAAGCATACTATCTACAAACTGAGAACAAACCATTTTAGATTGGTTTATATAGTTTATCTTTAGCGGAATAGTTATTAGATTAAGGAATGAATATCCTCGTTGTTCTTTATCCTTATGAAAATTAGAAATTCTATTCTTCATCTTATGATATCTTTCTTCATCTACAAAAGTACAAAATACTTGTATAGCTTTTACATTTCCTTCTTCTATAAAGTCTTTTAGATACTCAGTATGGAATCCACCATGCTTAGCATCAAAACTATATAGAGTTTTTAAAGAAGGATTAAATGATATAGATACGTGGCTATATACAGATTTATCTACAAGCCTAGCGATCTTATTGAATAAGTTCTTCGTATTAAAGAATACTACAAAGATGGGTTTGATCTTAGGACCATTTTCTGATTCGTTATATACAAAGTTTTCATTCATAAGAGAAACACTTTGTTCTATATCTATAATTCTATATCTAGAGTATTCTTCGTTGAGTATGGAATTTATACGATTGGTTGCTAATATTCTAGTTTCCTCATTAAAATCTATTTCTGGATTCCATCCTAAATCTAAGATAGATTGCTTTCTACTATTTATCTTATTTATGTCTCCAGATTCCTTTATATCCTCATAATCAGAGTATAGTTTTTTCATAGATTCTACCCATGCGGATTGACTAGTATAGGATGTATCGTCATATCCATTAAATCGGTTCTTGTACTCTAGAAACCATTCTTTAGTAGATATATCTCCTATAATAACATTGTCTGGTTCATTACTATACATACCGCCTACATCTAATACAGATAATCCTAACTTCTCCATTTGAGATGGGGTAAAATATGGAGTGATAGACATTGCCATCATATTATCCATACTTATTTTATCATCTAACTCTTTCTCTGCTTTCTCGCATAATATCTTAGAGTTAGGATATGCAGATTCTTGTAATCTAATACAAGTTAAAGCTGAAGTAATAGGATCTGTATTAGAAGCATACTCTAACAGTGCTTCTTCTTTAGTAATAGTATATAATACATCTGGTTTTGGATTCTCTATATCTTTCTTTACATAATCTCTCTTCTGAGAATTATAATGATCAGTATTATTAATACCAAATATCTCAGTAGATGTGGTATCTAGCTTATTTCTATCATGAATAGGAATAGCTTGATATCTTTCCCATTGGGTTTCTAGATCTTTTAAAGAAGTAGCTTTAGTAATGATCTTATTAAGACTATTATTATTCCATTCTTCTGCTCTCTCCATTGCAGATTCTTTTACTGGCTTTCCTATACGATCTAATCTATATTCTATAGCTGGTTTAGACATTTTTTTCATGCTTTTAAATTCACTCTCAGATTGTTTACCTCCTCCTATTTTATATATCGCATCTATATAATTAAGGAAAGTCTCAGATTCGTCTCCCCATTCTTCTCCTTTAATAATTACTTTATCGCAAGGAAATACATCATATTCATTAGCTTTTTTACAAGCAATGCCAACAGTTTTAAAACCTAATTCATTGGCTTTTTCATATACTAATTTAGGTATACCTAAATTAGTATATCCAGATACAATCTCTACTTTATTTTTATCATACATTTTAGATATTTTTACAAATATTTTTTCAATAATAGTTATAGCTTTGTTCACATCAAATACTGAATCACTATAGCCAACGAATCCTATTCTAATATTCCCATCTGCAGATTCTCTCACAGGAGCATAGTAATTAGAATATAAATCATCATTTTCTATATCGTTCTTTAAGAACACTGATAGCATCTTATTATATCTATCTGTGTTGTTACTACCATACAGATCTATAGATTTCCAATCACTTTCTCTTCTGTCACCTAATGGCATTCCTATAAAGTTCTCGAAATCTCTTCGTAATTCTCCTTCTGTCTTATATCCACTGTATAGAAGAATAATACCTCGAATTGCTCGCCAGTCTTTTGTTTCTCTATCATCCAGATTATCAAATGTTATAACATCATTCTCTATATTCTTCACTACATTATCACCTCTATTTGAATATCTTTTACCTTCTTATAGTATCCAGTTCGTTGTCTAGTTAACGCATTCTCCGCAAAGTATCCGTTTAAATTTTCAAATACTTTAATAGTACGATTTCCTTTTAGTAATTTAGACGCTGCATTGATATCTTCTTTGATTAATAAAGGAAGTCTAATTACGGTCTCGCCTATAATTTCCTTATACTGATCTATTATAGTTTGAATTGCAGATGTCTGTTCTGCGACTATCTTAGCGAAAGATATCTCTGTAAAACATTCATCGCATATAATCTGATCGTCGCATAGAAGTCGTTTACCAGTAAGAGTTTCATATATGAATTCTCTATAAACTTGCTTGTTTACAGATTTCAAGATTTTATGATATCCTTTAAGATCTTCTTTTACGTACTTATATATCGCAATATTTCTTCCTTCTAAAAAAGAATTCTCTCTAATTCTAAGTACACCATACTCGTCTACAGTAAGAATCTTATCTGTAATGATATCATTATGAATAGCATATCCTTCTACTTCATCTTTACAACTAGTATTTCTATATCCATACTGAGTAATACATATTGCTCTAGTTGGTGATGGTATAGGATTCATTCCACCCATAGCCATATTTTCTTTTACTGGTTTGGTTAGTTGCATTGCATAGATAAAACGACTACGCTCTTTACCATCACATTCAAACCCAGCACTTTCAGCCAAAGTGATAGATGCTTCATTATCTTCTTTTACTAGATAAACTATTCTATTATACCCATTGCTTTTAGCAAAAGATGTCAATTCATATACTCCTTTAGAAGCATATCCTTCTCCTCTAGCATATGTAGCTGATGCTACTTCCACTACAATTTCATCATTACCAAAATCATATCCTTGAACAAATGACATTGGAACTGATCCTTCTCTATATACTTTGCTAAAAGCAATATTAGGGGAATTCGCAAATCTCCCTCCCATAGATTTCTTTTCTTGTTCGGATAAAGAATTATAAATATTCATTATATCCTTCTTATCCTTTTCTGAAACCTTCTGTAGGTTTACAGATTCGTCTAATATTTCCAAGAAGCTATATCCAGGTTTAGCAACTTGTTCCTGGACCATATTGTTGAGAGGAACAATATGGTCATCTTCGTTAATTGGATAAGTATCATCATCGTTACTAAAGAACTCTTCAAGCACCATAGATTGATGACCTTCCTGAGCTATCGCTTCCTTATATAGTCTGGTTATTTCAGGCATATCAATATCAGATATAACTCCTTTTTTTCTTCTAAAATCTCGTATTTTTATTTTTAAATCGTTATCGCACCTAATGTTACCACTTTTAGCTAAATTAGCAATTTCTGGATCTTTAAGCGTGTAATCAAAAGGTGTTCTTTTTTTAGGTTTAGATGTACATTTTACTACAACATATATGTCATTTGGTAACTCATCTACAACCACTCCAGGTCTGTCCTTAAATCTTCCATCATTCTCATCATATGGAAATTTTAAATACCATACATCGCCTATCTCAATCTTCATTATATTCACCCCATTCATCAAATTCTTCCTGTGTTTCCCCTAACATTGGACGACCTGTAAAACACATATATGTATTAACTGTAGATCTAATAGTTCTATATATCTTACCTGCAGTTGGTATCTCTTCTAATTGCTCTTTACAGTGTTGGATAACTTCTTTATGAGTCATATTTTCCATATCTATTTTATTTTCAATTTCTAGAGAAGGACCATTCTCTTCAAACTCTTTTTGATCTTGGAGTATTATAACTTCGATTGCATCAGCATACGCTTTATATTTTGTATAAAATGCTTCTAATTTTTCTAGATCGTCATTAGTTATAGCTTCTTGAGAATCTTTCAGTACTTGATGATACATAATTTCCTCATCTGCAAAGTAAACTTTTTCATCACATTCAATTTCAGTTTCAATTCCTCTTATTTTTATATTCATTGTTCATCCTCCTCATCTATATTAGTTTCACCTAATAATGGTTTACCTGTTAAAAATATATATCCATTAACCGTTTCTTGAATTATGCTTCTAACTGTATCTGGTCTAGGATTACCTATTTTCATTTCTAAGTATTCCTGATATTCATCTTCTGTCATAGCTTCAATTACTGACATATCCAACCAATCATCTTTTTCTGGTTCTTCTTTGACGATACTGGCTTCTAGATTAGATTGATATTTGGCTTCGCGTTCTTTTCGCTCTTCTGTTACCATTTCTTCTAATATATCTATATACTCCTTATATTTATCACAGAAAGCTTCTAGTTTTTCTTTACTATCCATAGCATCGAACGCGTCTACTTTTACGCGTGCTAACATTGTAGCTTCATCTTTAAAATAAACCTTTTCGTCACATTTTATTTTCCTAGTATTCATATTAATCATCTCCCTCATTTATATAATATATAGTCGAAGTTAGTTTTTCATTAGTGGATTCTTTCAATACAAAATTCGAGAAAGATTCTCCTAATTTAGTCTTACCACTATTACAAATAATATTAATATCTCCCCACGATACATTCCAATCATACTCAAACTTTTCATTCTTAACCTTTTCGTTTATAATAATAAGAAATTTATGGACAGCCTTTTTGTATTTGTCATGGCTTTTTTCATCTTCTGGAAAGGATATATTACATAATCTATTTCCTTTTATTTCATAAGATATTTTAGCTCCGACAAATAGATTGGAATTAGAATTTATTGTAGATTTTAGTATTCTGCTAGCCTTAGCGATATCTACTTTATTTTCTTTTTCTTTACCAAACACAAAATCGATAACCTTCCTATCAAAATCCTCTTTTAAAGCTTCTACTTCTTCATTGATATTAATAACTACTTTTCTATTATCCTCAGTGTCATCTAACATTTCCATTTTAAGCTGAGCTATAACGTAAAGTAATTGAGAGAAATCATTATCTGTTAATCTTAAATAGTTAAATTTCCCTAATGATGTAACCAGCTCTTCTTTAGCAACTTGTTTAGCTCTATATGAATCCATTGGTCTGTTATTAGGTGAACTTCCTCCATCTTTTACTTCTATGATAAGATTCAGAGGAATAATATAGATATCGGTTATCCATTTTTTGGTATTTCCTTCGTACTCATACTCTAAAGTAGGTCCAGGGCATAGAATTTCAGTAGACTTGAATCCTAATACTTGGTCTATAAATTCTAAAGCTTTCTTCTCATAACTGCCCGTATAAACGTGGTAGCCATTATCTGTAAACTTATACTTACCTGATATTTTTCTATTCGCTAACATCTTCATTTGATGATCTGGGTCTTCTAATAAACTAGTCTTACCATATACCTTTACCATATTTTCGCTGGCTTTCTTTCTCAATGTATCTAAACATTGCTTTCTGCCGCATAATCTATCATATTTACCACTATTCTCATTAAAGGGAGTTTCCCTCTTACATACTACACAGCATCCACCTTCATTGGGAGCTTTCTTATTTACTAGATTAAATACCACACGGTTTGCAGAGAATCCCTCTGGTAACATTTCATCGTGTTCTTTTTCTATATGACTAACTAACTCTTCTCTACTAAGCTTTTCACTACAGTATAAACAGCTATATTTTTTAGACATTTTACATTCCTCCTCTTAGATTATTGCTATGTTCCGAATTTAGATAGTATACATTTTTATACCGTTAACTTAATAATAAATTTATATAGGAGGAGATGCAATGAGCGATACGATAAGAGAATATACTCTTTCGGTAAATGACTTTTCTCAGCCAAAAATTCTATCAAATCAGGACTCAACCTGTGTAAAAATAATGGAACTAATTCTATTGGAAAAAGGAGTATACCAAACCAGACCAGATATGGGTGTAGGAATAGTATCTAGATATAGGTATGCATCTCCCGATAGTGCATCATATCTAAAAAGCGATATTCAAACCCAAATGGAAACATATTTACCAGAGTTAATCGCTACAGATATCGAAGTGACTATGCTTAATAAGAATATTAATATAGCAATAGTCGTAGATTCTGTTGTGTATAAATTAGTATTTAGTAGCGATACTGCAACACTAGCATCATTATAAAATAATGGAGGGAAATTAAATGGAACAAGTTAAAAAAGTAAGCCTATCAGAATTAGGTGCGGTGTTACCACCAGCTCCTAAAGTAGAAACAGAAACTGCTAAAGCAAATAGTATTATTACCCCTAATCAAGTTGGTGGTATGAATACAGAAACTGTTAATATTGGAGAGGTTGCTACATATGAAGACGTAGTAGAACCCCAAAGAGTATTTGAACAAAAGGAAATGGATCTAATTGATGAAGGTATTGAAAGAGTTAAAAAAGATTTAAATGTCAATGTAATCAATCCATTAAAGGATAAAGTTATTGCGGCTAGATTGGAATCGGAAGCCGAGGCTGCAGACAAAGCAGAAGATCCTTTTGAAATTGTAACCCCAGATGTTACTGTAAATCAAGTAGAGAAAGATATCGTGGATAATATGGATCTCGGAGCATTAGATAATAGAGATAGATTTTCTATCGATGATGAAGATCTTAAAGATCTACTTGACGATGATGAAACTGAAGAAATTGTAACTGAAGAAGATAAAGCAAAAGCTGCTGAAGATAAGAAAGCAGACGAAAAGATTCAAGAAGAAATCTTTAATAAATATCAAGCACAAATCAAAGAAGTCATCAAACCAATCAAAAACGGTATTAATATTAAAGAGTTTAGAATCTCTACTAAGCCTATTGCTGTTAATCATGCTCTTAGCAAAGCAGTAGTTGAAATGAAAACAGCACAATGGGGATTGTATAATACTAACCAAGTAATTACAATGTCTGCTTTGAACGGCGATGAGATTATTAATTTAAACCCAGATAACTTCGAAACAGAAATTGAAGCTATTAGAACCGCATATTCTATTCTATATACACATGATATTAGTCCAAACAAACCTGCTACTTTTGAAGGCTGGTTGAAATCTATTTGTGGTTATGATGATGATGAATTATACTTCACTGCATACAAAGCAACTTTTGGCGATAGTAATTATATCACATATGCGTGTGACGATTGTAAAGATTTAGATCTTAGAGAAACTAAGATTGATGATATGATTAGATATTCTAACGATGAATTCAAAGCTAAATATCAACAGCTATTGAAATCTGGTAATACGTCATATCCTTCTCTATTAGATGCTAAATTAGTTCCAGTATCAGATAACTATGCATTCTCGTTTAAAGCGCCTAGCTTATATGGAATGTATTTTGAAACTAGTTCATTAGATAAAGAATTCGCTAAGAAATATAGAGATGTTTTAACCATCTTAGCATTCATTGATAATGTATATTATATCGATGCAGAAACTAATACACTAGTACCTATTGATTGTAAAATTGTTCCTGGTAATATTGGAAAGACCGTGCGCCATAAAGTGGTTGCTTATTACAATATCATTAAGAAACTTACTTCCGACCAATATGCTCTTATTAGTACCGAGATCAATAAGATCGCTGCTTCTACTAATAAGAACAATATCATCTATCAGATTCCAGAAGCAGATTGTACCGCTAAGAATAAGAAGACTGGATTACAATGTAATCATCACTTTGTTTCCAATCCTACTCCTCCATTGCAAATGCTTTTTTCACGGCATCGATTGGTTGCAATCGCCAATTACTCGAAAGAGCTAGGATGATAACAAAATTCTATAAGAATAGTGTTAGCTTTCGAGATTTATTGGAGCAACCTATGAATTTTCTCCATACTCTTTACTATCTTGCCGTTAAAGAGTCTAGAACCGATGCTGGCAGGGCAGGGCAACAAAATGAAGAAATAGCCGAGGCGATGGGAGAATGAGGTAAATGAACTTAGAGGAGTTCTCTAATTTAGTGACCCATTCTAATAAAGAGAGTGAGATGTGCAAGTATTTCGATCAGCATCTCACTCTATATTCTTTATTAGAAGATAAATTTGCAGATATATTAATAGATTTAAAAGAAGATACGCAAGGATGCTATTATATACTAAGAGCAGCAAAAGAAGCAGATATTAAACATATGGAGAGCTTCTATAATAATATCAGAGTAGACTTTTTCTCTCATCAGTTTATAGTAGAATCCACAATTCATAGAAGTAATATCCATATAAGATTTATAGATAAGAGTATAGCTAATTAGCTATACTCTTCTATTTTGTTTGATAAACATCCACGTAAAGGAGTGATAATATATGAGCGAAGAAAAAGAGCAAAGGTACTTCAATATAAAACCTCTCAATACTAGCAATTTCATACGTGTCAATAACATATCTGAAATTACTAACCCTATCTTCTTTAATGCTAGTGGTAATCCTACAGAAGATGGTTTATTATCTAATGAGATATTCGGAATTACTAAATCTGATCGCGCATCTACCTTCGGGCAAATATCTCTAGGATCTTCGCCATTTATGCATCCATTAATGTATAAAGTATGGTGTAAGATGGATAGGAGGATTCGTGAATGTGTACATGGCACTAATCATTTTAAAATAGATGATAAGGGTGAGCTAATAGAAGACGAGAATGGAGAAACTGGATTAACTTTCTTAAAGAAGAATATTAATAAGATCAAGATTAGATCTACTGAATCTTCTAAGAGAGAGAATAATATTAAATTCTTAGAGAAATTTAAAGATAGACTATTCATAGAGAACATGGTAGTTATCCCTGCATATTATAGAGATATTAATAGTGATGGAGGATATGTGGGAGTAGGAGATATTAATAAGCTATATAACTCTCTCTTAATAGCAACTAAATCACTAAGAGAATCTGCAGAGTATGGACTTAATTTAGCTGACTCCGTTAGGGGACGAATACAGGAGATATTAGTATCTATATATGATTGGCTTACAGCAGAACCATCTATTGCAGGAAAAAGAGGAACACTAAGAAGAGCGAATCTAAGTAAAACAACAGACTATTCTTCTAGACTAGTATTATCTGCTAGTAATTTAAAAGTAGAAAAAATGGAAGATCTACTAGTAGATGTAGATCACGCGGCTGTACCCCTCGCATCGCTATGTAGCAATTATTATACACAAATATTATTTTATATGAGAAGATTCTTTGAAAATGAATTTGCTAATGAACCCATAAGAACAGTATGGGTAAAACAAGGAGACAAACGAGTAGAGAAACAATTCAAAATGAAAGACTTCCAAATAGCTTTCTCGGATACGGTATTGAAAGAAGAAATAGATAGATTCATTCACGGATATTCTAATAGATTTAGACCGATAACTTTGCCGTTAGAAGATGAAAAGATGAAAGTAGATCTAAGATTTAAAGGTAGGACAGTAACAGATAAAGACTACAAAGAAGGAAAGGATATTACTACGTTCCCGATGCAAGATAGAGCATTTCTATGGGTAGATTTAATATACATGGCAGCAATAGAATCAACCAAAGACAAAGCAGTACTTATAACTAGATATCCGATCGACTCGTATTTCAATCAGTTCCCGAGTAAGATAAATGTAAGTTCTACTAAAGTAACTGAGCCTATGGTTGTTAATGGAGTATTTTATAAAAATTACCCTAAAATAAGAGAGTCTCAGATCGGCTCTAATACAAGTAACCTATTCATCGATACTCTACAGATTTCAAATTTGAGAATAGGTTCTATAGGGGCGGATTATGATGGCGATCAGACCTCATGCAAGTCTTTATATAGTACTGAAGCAAATAAAGAACTTATTGATCAGATAAATAAAAAGAGACATTATATATCTCTAAGCGGAGAAAACTTAATGTCTACCAGTAATGAAGGCGCTATGGCATTATATTCTCTTACTATGATATTACCAGATGATGAGAAGAAAATATCTAAGCCGGAATTTTAAAATTCATTTATGAATATATATTATAGTAATGAGTATATAAGAGAGGGAATATTCCCTCTCTTGATTTTTGTATCGGAGGGAATTTTATGGCTAGAGGAAATGACTTAACTGGACTTATATTTGGAAAATTAACTGTTATCGAAAGAGCAGGAAGTAATAAATTTGGGAGGGCTATGTGGAAGTGTAAATGTAATTGCGAGAAACAAACAATTGTAATCGTATCTGGATTTAATCTAACTCAAAAGCAGACTACATCCTGCAGCTGTGTAAAAAAGACATCTAATGGATTGACAAATGAATATCCAAGAGAATATGGAATATGGCGTAAAATGATTGATAGGTGCTATTCAGAAAAGGATGATTCATATCAATATTATGGGCAAAGAGGAATTGCTACGAGTGATTCATGGAGAGAATCATTTATTACTTTTATGGAAGATATGGGTCCTAGACCAGATAAAACAATGATTTTAGGAAGAAAGGATATAAATGGAGATTATTGCACAGATAATTGTAACTGGGTATATCCAGAATCACATGCTATTAATAAAAGAAATACTGTATTGGTAGAATATGATGGTATGAAATTATCTGCGTCTCAATGGGGAAGACTATTAGGAATTAGTCATAGTAGTATAACTCAAAGACTAAATGTTGGTCTTCCTATAGAAGAAGTGTTATTTAAAAATAGTAAGACTATTCCTATATGCGAACGAGTACCAATAAAGTAAGCTATTAGCCTACTTTATTATTTTTTGGTTATATATTATATAGATGAGCAATGAGAAATTGCATCTAAATTATTTTAAGGGAGAGATTATATTATGATTGATGAATTTGTTAAAATTTGGGATGAAAGAAAAGAAGAATTGGAAGCTATATTTAAACAAAAACACCCATCCGATTATACCGAAATAGTTACAAATATCGCTATGATATTAGAGAAATACGGAGATCTGTATAAAAAGATGGATAGTTCTAAAGTACACGAAATAGACGATGGCGATTACCAAGGAACTTTATTATATCTTATTCCAGAGAATACATACCAGCCTAGTAGATATTGGATGGTTAAAGTTGGATATGGTAGTTGTTCTGGATGTGATACATTAGAAGGTATCAAAGATTACAGCGACAACCCACCAACTGAAAGTCAAGTAAAAGATTATATGACTTTAGCATTACATATCATTCAAGCTTTAAAAGAAATATAGGAGATGAATACTATGAAATATGAGATTTGTAAGAATCCTAATAATTACTATGTATTACATATACATAGCGACCTACCATGTAGCGAAACAATACCAACTCCAGTACCAGTAAAGAAAGTAGAAGATGGTACATATTATTATGCCGAAAATTCATATGGTATAGCGAACTTCGGATTCGAGAATAATGATCCTAATCGTAGACCTGGTGGTGGAGGATTATGGTCTAGTAACTCAGAGGATATACGAGAAGCTTTAGGACATAATACTATGGAAATAGTTGTTATTCCAAAAGAAGGATGGAAAATAGCAGCTGCTATGAAAGTAGACAATGTAGAGAAGTATCTTACAGATGGGTATTACATCGCACGCAACTATGGATTTTATCAGATATATAAAGTATAAGGAGATATATTTAATGAATAGTAGAGCATCTTATTTTAAAAAGAGAAGAGAAACAAATAAAAATTTTAGTGTATATATTGATAAAATTAAAATGGAAAAATTCGAAGCTGTGCTAGATCAATTAGGAAAAACAAAGACTGAATGGCTCGAAAATAAAATAGATGAAGAACTACATAAAGATAGAAAAGATAAGGAGTGGCTTATATGATGAAGAAGATACACGCATTACACATTGGCAGTTATCGTGAGAGAATGGATATAAAAGGATTATTCATCTTTGGTCGCTGCGGAGGAGAACGTAGGAAAGTTAATTATTGGAGAGCTGTAGGATTAATGTATCTTAAGAACAGAAAAAGATATTGTTAATATACAAAATGGAGGAAACTAAAGATGGGAAAAATTAAAGCTACTGTAAAGCTTAATAATACATATGAGATATTGAAGAGCTTCTATACAATGCCTGGAGATTCTATCATTATTACTAATACAGAAGGTGGTATAGAAGTTAAGTTAAATAATTATTTTATACCTGGAAATGGAATCGGTGGAATTGGTCATATAAGTAAACTATTTCTATATAACAATATTTATATCGAAGATGATTTTGAATTAAAATTCTATCAAGATAATAATGAAACATATCTAATGGGAGATATAATATTTACAACAAATTTGTCAGAACAACAAGTTGTAGATATAGCAAAAGATTTGGAGATACTAAACATATATAAATTATAATAGAAACAGAACTAAGACCTAAAATATAAGAGATAGCAATATTGCTATCCTTTTCTTTTTTGATTATATATTATATAAGTGAGCAATAGTAAAATATTGTATCTTATAAAGAGGTGATACGTAATGGATTATTTATTAGCGACTGCAGATGAAATTGTTAAAGACATAGAACTAGAGACAAAAGGAGAATTTAATATCACAGATTATAATATGGCAATAGAATATCTAATGGAGAACGACCAATTAGATAAGACCGAACAGTTAATTAAGATTGTATCTGATTCTAGAATGATTGGAGAAATAATTTATAATAATTGCACTTTAGAATTCTTTAAGAAATTTATAGATTATGAATTTGCTAATCATTTTAATAAAACAGTCTATACTAATGAAAACGCATTACACGATGCTATTCTATATGCCAATAAAGATGTAGCTGATTATTTGCTAAAAGAGCGAGGTGTAACTTCTTTAGGTAAAGAACTACCACATCTTTTGAATAATATGGGATACACATCAGATGAGTATTTATTCTCTATGAAATATATTCTGGATAATGGATTAGTAGATCTTAACTATTTCCTTGCTGATAGAAAATTATATCTACTTGAACTATGTGTAAAAGCATCTATTTATATGCATAGTTCTGAGATCGTTGATTATATTATAGCTCTAGGAGCAGACCTATCTGTAAATGGATATGCTGCAGTAATAGCTATAATTGAGCATAATGGAAGCGAATTCAATGATACTTTAGCTAATATTATAATTAATCTAGATAAGAAATCAAAAGAATCTAAAGAGGGATAGCCTCCCTCTTTCTTTTTTGTATTATTAACACTTTTATAAGGAAGGTGAATAATAATGAATGTAAATGAGAAATATTGGGCATTAGCACAATTAGCAGCTCAAACGGCTGCTGATGAAAAAGGATTAACAAATATCGACCCTCGGTATTTGTATTGTCAATTCTATCATGAGACTGGTGGATTCGCTAGTTGGCTAGCCGAAAATGCTAATAACTTTGGTGGGTTAAAACAATTTAAAGATCAACCTTCATGGCTTACTGAAGATATGACTAGCCCAGAAGGGGATAACTATCAAGCATTTGAATCTCCCGAAGATTATGCTATCTATTTCGGAAAATATCTAGGATACTACATTGAGAATGGGATCGATAAAGCTACTACTCTAGAAGAGTATGCTGCTGCTCTTAAAGACGGTGGATATTTTGGTGATACTCTAGAGAACTATATCAATGGTTGTCAATCTGCATGGGACGAAGCATTTAGTGAATAAATATATAAGGGATAGCAATTTGCTATCCCTTATATAAACTGTCTTTTCTAGAGGAGCATTTGTCCATTTGGTTATATATTATATAGATGAGAACTAGTAAATAATATATAAAAGGGAGAGAGAAAATTATGTTAATGTTTGACGTTACAGTAAAATTCGAGCCAGAGGAGTTGGTAAAATTTGTAGAAAAGTACAAAAATATTAATCCAACCCCAGTTGATTTGACCCGTACACAGGAGATTTCTTATGATATCAATTCATCACTTTCTGAATCGATATATCGCAAATCAGGAAGAGTAATACTTCCTATATGTGATAATATATTCGACGACAAAGTACATCTTTTAGTAGTAGCGAATCTAGATAATATAGTTATATCTAGTGAAAAAGTAATAACCAGTCTAATAATGGATGCATGTGGAGCATTGTTTCATTATAATCTAGGAATCTGCCCAGTAACATTCTATTTTACAAATATAGCTACAGCTAGGTATTCGCGTCATTTATCGGCAGACATTCCTGACGAAATAGATCAATTGATTAGAAACATGCGTGGTGGTAGTAGAAGATCGTGTATAACTTCAAGTTTAATAAGAGCAAGATATGAAAATGACATTGACGATATATTACATATCGATCTTATGGATTCGTTTAAAGCTGAACTGGCTAGAATTAAAAAGAATAAATATAAAACTTTTCATGGCTATCCAGTAAACTATCTTGTTAGATATGAAGATAGAAATCTATTAACTGATATACTTATTAACGAATTATATGAAAACAATAGAGCTGTATCTCCATGTGTAATACACGTTGATAATCTTTCCGAATCAGATAATAGATCAATAGAATCTATGTATGAAACTGCTATTGGCAATACTATTGTCTTTGAAATAGATACTATCGAAAAAACAGACGACGATATGCTATCTAGAAGACAAAGATCTATTACTCAGTCCATGATTAATAAAATAATAGAAATGAGTAAAGAGTTTTCTGATTCAGTATTGACTATCATTGCTTTATTAAATCTTTCAGATAAAGATATAGTTATGGATTTCGCTAAAGATAACAATACGGTATTTGTTCCATTAATACCAACTAATGTTACATCTACTATTGGAGTAGCATATCTTAATAAGCTAGCAAAACGAGATGGATTTAGAGCATTTACAGGAGAACTAGTAGAGTCGGTATATACTCCATCTGATTTGGATAGAGCATACTACTCATGGAAATCTAATCATCTTATTACTGCAATGGGGTATGCTAATATAGACATAGGTGTTAAGAAGGCAATTAACTACGATCCAATGAAGAAGTTGAATGATATGATTGGTTTAGCTAATATAAAAGAAACAGTCAATCAAATTGTATCGTATTTCAAGATGCAAAAGGTTTATCTAGAAAAAGGCATTACAACATCCAATCCTTGTAGACATATGGTGTTTTATGGTAATCCAGGAACAGCTAAAACTACCATAGCTAGACTTCTTGGTGTTATCTTAAAGCAAGAGGATATTTTAAAGACTGGAAAATTTATAGAAACTGGCAGGAATGGTTTGGTCGGGATGTATGTTGGGCACACCGCTATCAAAACTATAAAGAAGATTAGATCTGCAAAGGGAGGTATTTTATTTATAGATGAAGCATATTCTCTGGCAGATAAGAGCGGTTCATTCGGAGATGAAGCTATCAATACTCTAGTGCAAGAAATGGATAAGGTCAGAGACGATACGATCATTATCTTTGCAGGATACCCTGATAAGATGGAACAATTTATGGATACCAATCCTGGTATTAGAAGTAGAATAGGATTCCATGTTAAATTTGATAACTATTCTAAGGATGAACTAATGGAAATCTTATTACATACAGCAAAGAAAGAAAAGTTCACCTTTACAGAAGAGGCTTTAGCCACAGCAAGAAAACAAATCGAAAATGCTATTGGAACTAAAGACTTTGGTAATGGAAGATTTATTCGTACTTTAGTAGAACAGGCTATGATGAAACAAGCAACTAGAATATCTAAAGATAATCTATATATGGATATGGAGACTAAAGATATTACTACTATTCAAAGTGAAGATATATCTACAATGAACAAATCTATGGATAAAAGAAAAATGGGATTTTAGGAGGTAATAAAATGAATGAAGATGGAACTTTGGGTGTGGAAGAGCATGCTATTGAATTTGAAGAAGCTTGCTATAATGTAATTAAAGGAGTAAAACCATGCCATTGTATGGATTATGAAAAAGGAATCCTAAAGACAGGAGAGTATAGATTGGTAAAGTTATATGTAATTCCATTAGACGATAAGCTTGATGAAATCTTTATATACAAATACGATTTCATGAAAGATATAATTGAATTCGTTATAACTTTAAATAAGAGAGATCGTCTAAGACAGGCATTACAAGGATTATTATTCGGATATGGGTTAGCTGAAATTGATGAGTTCACCAAAGACGTACAATATTGTGATGAATTAGCAAAAGAAGGTAAGATTAAGGCGCTGATAACCTATTGGGATGGCTCAACAGAGTATAAAATTGTCGATAAGAATAGTATAACGAATGCATGATTTTAGGAGGTAATAAAATGAATGAAGAAATTATAAAAACACTCCTCCATATAGTAAATTATATGGAGGATGGTAATAACTTTAATGGGGTAGCTCCTCATAAGAAGTTTGTATATTATGATAATATAATCGTAATTAAGATGAGCTACGATAACGATGTTTTTATAGATTATTGTATAACGGTAGATTCTATACTGAGTGAAAATATTGAGAGCATAGAACGTGGTATATATAATAAAGTAGAAATACTACGTAAACATTTACCATCTAGAGAGAAAGATATCGCAGAAGGGTATGAAGTTGCATTGCCTATTAAAAACAAAGAAGTTTCACAAGAGCCAATAAAAGAAGAAAGGAAGCTTCAATGTAAAGATATTGATCTTACACTAATATTACAATTAATTTATGCTCATAGAATTAATCGTGACACTCCCTTTGCATATGAAATCCTTACAGATATGGGATTTCCTATAAATGTGATATATGCCAAATATATTAAATTGAATAAAAAAGGTTATGTGGAATACGGAGTTTCGATAAGAACTGGATGGCTAACCGATGAGGGTATCGCTAAATTAAAAGAATTGGGAGGAAAATTATAATGAATCAAGAATTAACGATTGCTGAAGAAGTAAAGAAATTCCTATCTGATCGGGGAATGTTTCCAAATCAAGTAGAGGATGTATTTAAATTAGCTTCAGAGTATTATGCTCATAATGAAATGGTAGGAAGATGGAATGATAAACCTTCTGATTATGGACAAGCTCCTATAATGAATATTATTTTAGCGAATGTAAAAGATATTGCGTTAAAATATATTGATGAGACTTGCCCTGAGGCTTGGTTTAGAATTGCATTTCTTACATTAAAAGATCAGATTGCATTTGTTGGCAATGGCAATGGTGGGAATATATTAGAAAAAGAATTACAAGAAGAAGTTTTAAATATTATTGATAAAATCGATTACGATATTGCAGAAGACCTTATATCTCCGAAATGTGTTTTAAATAAATTAATTAATATAGAGACATGGAATTACGTAAAAGAAGAAGCTGCAAATAATTTAAAACTTAATAAACCTACTCATATTTTATATGGGTATTGGAAAAATATTGTTGCTGGTATAGTTCCTATAGAATATAAACTTGTATGTAAAGATTTATAAGTCTAATAAAGGCTACTCATATGAGTAGTCTTTATTTTTTATAGTTATATATTATATAGATGAGCAATAATATATTGCATCGCAAATTATAGTAAGGAGAGATGTAAAATGAGAACTATCAAAAATTATATTGGAGAAAATGGTAAAGCATATTTTAAAGTGAGGATTTGTGTTAATGAGAGTCGGAAAGAAGAGTTTGAAAAGTTATGTGCAAATAGCTCTATCCTAACAGCCACAGTAGATGAGAATTTTATATTTGAACGTATTAGAAATAATGATACTGAAGTTAAATTAGCATTTGATGTATTACTTGGAGATTCGTCTGGGATCGAATCGTTAAAAGACTTCTTAGATTTATTATCTGATTTTGGAACTCCTATTCATAGAGAATAGTTTATACCTAAAGGATGCTTTTGTAACGTATCCTTTTATTTTAATTTTAAGGAGAGATGCAAAGATGAACAAACGATATCTAGTATCAGAACAAAATATTTTAGAAATTAATGAAGAAATTGAAAGGATATTATCTAAAAGCTTTATTTTAATAGAGAATGATGGGTTTTCTTATCATATAACTAATACAGAATTCTTGACTAATAAAATAAATATATTCGGACCAAAAGGTTGTACTGCTATTGAAGAAGATGATTTCGTATCAATAACTGATAATGAAATTGTAATCGTGGATAATGGAGATCATCATTCTAAAATAGTATTAAAACACACCGACAAGAAATTTATAGCCGATCTTATCCAAGTAGATATATACAACGTAGTCTATTTCATTGAGGCATTGGGATATACTGAAGCATCTGAAGCTCTAGCTGACAGGATTGATACCATTATCAATCCTGTAATTCCGCCTGTTACTTTTCGAAGAGTTAAAAATAATGATCAAGAAGAAACCTCTGAAAAAGAAGAGAATCGAAAAGATGATACGATTAGTGCTATCAAATTCGGTGTTGACATGAGTAATAACTTTAAAGTAAAGCCCAACAATCCAGACGATGTATATTCTCTATTGTACCCGACTCATACAACTAAATTAAAATATTTAACCGAAGAGGAATGGAAAAATATACAATTATCTGCGAAGAAGAGAATAGAAAATGTGACAGATGGTGTTAATAAAAAACTACTTTATTATTGGTGCAATATAGTTGATGGAATTATTCCTTTTTCCTTAGAAGTTATTAATGATAGTTTTGAGGAGGTAGCGGATACATCTTACTCTTCTGAAAAAGAAGAGAATAGAAAAGACGATGCGATTAACACTATTGAATTAAATATCGGTATCAAACCAAAACCTAATAGCTTGGAAGATGTATATTCTCTATTATACCCAGATCGCCAGTCAAAGCTAGAATATTTAACCGAAGAGGAATGGAAATACTTACAAGACACAGCTAAAGATCAAATAGAAAATACATCTGGACCTGTTTGTAAAAAGATTCTTGTACACTGGTATGATATAGTTAATGGAGAAGTTCCATTCGGGTTAGAAGTTATTAATGATAACTTCGATGCGGTAAAACCTAAAGCTATTCCTTTTGAAAATGAGGAAGGGGATAAGCTAATTAAAGATGTAGAAGATAATTTAGCATTTGTATTGTCTAGCTTACGTTCTAAATTATTGCTTAGTTTAAAACACATGGGAGAATGGGACAAAAATGATTTATTGATGAAGGATACAGTAGAACTGTATTCTAAATTATTAGAGAATTATTCTAAATTAGGAGGCAAATAAAATGACTGAGAATAAAAAGATGCGTATTACAGAGAAAGATAATGTACATCAAGAGTGGTATAAAGAAGCTAAGAATGTGACCACTGAAAATTTAGGTGAGTTTGTTAATAAACTTGTAAATGAATATGGTCACGATTACGGAACTATTTGTCATGCAATGGCGGCTTCTGCTATTGCAGCAGCATATGCGGTAGATAGCTCTCCTACTGGAGGCATCACTGTATTTCAAGCTAGCGCAGTAATGTTAGAATTCATTAAATGCTGGAAAAATATTAATAGCCCATTCAAGATTACTGACTATAATAATCTACTCTATCCACAATACGAAGACAGCTTTACCACTATCTCTAATGATACTTGGAAATGGGCGCAAGATGAAGCTAAAAAGAATTTAGAATCTATTGATGATTATACTAGTATCAGAGTTGTAGAACATTGGCAATCTATTGTGGATGGAAAAGTCCCATTTGGTTTGAAAGTGAGTGATGAATAAATACATAAGGCTACTCGTAATGAGTAGCCTTTTATTTTTTGTATTGTAGCCAATGCAATAAAGAAATTAGCGAACTTATAATTAAATGAATATATAAGGAGAGGATTGTATATGAAGCAACATATTTCCACTGTAGATTTGAGTAAACGCTATCATCGTACAAAACCATTCAAAGGGGATACTATCTATCCATTGTTCCAATCTTGTAAGGAGAATTATAATTTTGAGAATATCAAAGAATCTGTAGAGAAGTGGACAAGTTATTCAGCAAATACAGATATGTCTGTAAGAAAAGTTTTAGAGTTATTCGACATAGTATCAGAGAACGGAACGGAGAATAATTTAAAGACGATTACTGATAGGATTAACGAGAGTATTATTTTTTCTCTAGAAAGTCCATCCTTTCTCAGAGAAGGTATTATGTGTAGAATTAAAGAAGCTGAGGAGCCGAGTAAGATTAAATATCTAAGTTCTATTCTAGATAGAATCAATGAAGCGGTTCACTGTGATAGAGCTATTAAGAATCACGATCTTATTTCGAGAAGATTTAATATCGATAACTATGTAAGAGAAAATGCATATGGTGATAGTATTAAAGATACTATCTACGAACTATGTTCTTTTGTTGATACGTATAAAGTTGGAGTTAATGCTAAATATAGTCTAGCCCTAGAGGAAACTTTATTCGCTTTTAGTGAGAACAATGTTAGATTCGATACTAAAGATATAGTAGAATCCGTAACAGATTACTTTCTTTCTAATAGTATGAATCCACAAGATTCGTCTAGAGAACTATTACATATTTTATCTGAAACTGCTAAGCAAAATAGATTCTTTAAAGAAGATGATTTTAAATATCTTACTGAACTTCAAGAATCCACCGTCCCAGTAACAGAAGATGCATCTATTGATTTTATATTACAAGAAGCTATGAAGGATAAAACTAGAGAATTGATTGATAAGTTTAAAACTTTACCTTCTAAATCTCCAGAGCTATTCAAACAACTAATGGTAAATATACTAGTTGTAAACAAAGATAAAGATATAGCAGAAGGAACCACTAATTTACTATCAGTTGCATTTTATTTTTGTGTAGTTGTAGGGGCTTTTTCTCTAGGAGTATTCGCTGGATTGTTTGCTATTATAGTTTCTAAAACTATAAATATGGTAATGGAACGCAAGTATATGAAAGAAGTCCTACGAGTATGGTATAGGGATAGAGAATCTGTTGCTAAGAAAATAGAGAAATGTACTGATCATAAGAAGAAAGAAAAATTAGAAGAATATCTAAAGCAAATGGATAAAAGCATAGACGCTTTAGAAGCACATTCTGATTCTATGCAAGGTGATGATGAAAAGAAAAGCTGGGAAAATAATAATAGACCTGGTAAAGATGATGGGTTTAATTTTGATATGAACTTTGACGAAGAAACTATCAACTCTGCTATAGATATTAGAGTTATAGAATCTGCTGTAAATTCTATTGAATGGGATAAGGCTACCAATGAAAGAATTCTATTTGCAACTGATAATATTACGAATCTAGAATTGGATAATGTGGATTATATTACTGGGTTTGCAATGAAGCATCCTGATATGCTAGATAAAGATAAACTTATTGAAGCATTAGAGTTTGCCGATAGAGAAGCATCTAAGAATATAATGAACTATAATAAGATAAACTGCTATGCTGAAAATCTAACCAAACTTAAATCCCTCGAAATCGATGGTATTAAAGAATCTATTGACGGAAGCAATGTATTCTCAGATATCATTGAATTACAAGAATCTACTCATGTTATAAATTCATATGTGAGAGCCATTAATGAATTAAGCATTACTAGTGGTTTACATATGGCAACACAAAAGCTAGCTAATATAGCATCAGATCTTTCAGATAAAGAAAAGATTATGTCTAGAACAGTAGATGCTACATGTGATAGCTTATCTAGAAGTGTAGAAAAATCAATGACTACCGAGAATAGAGAAGCCGTTATTAGAGGAGATATTCTTCCATCTGCATCTAAGGTTATTAAAATGGCTGTTGTAACGGTTGGAGCTGCTTGGTTAATACATCCTGCCGTGGCTGTAATTATTCTTCTTGGTAAATTTGCTATGAGTTCTAAGATAAGAACAAAAGAACGACAGTTGGTATTGAATGAATTAGAAGTAGAACTTCAAATGGTAGATAAGTATATTGCTCAAGCTGAAGATAAGAAAGATCTTAAACGGGTTAGAGAACTTCTTCTTATTAAAAAGAAATTAGAAGCCCAAGAATCTAGATTGAAATATAAAATTAAGATTGAATGGGACGATAAGACAGTTAGATCTACAGATGCAAAAGCTAAAGAAGATTAGAAAGGAGGAATAAAAATGAATTTTGCTACGTTTATATTAAATGAAGAGATCATTGCTAATGGTAAATCTTTAGATGAAGAAGACGATAAAAAGAATAAAGTTGATTATACACAAGACAAACCAGAAGATGACGATACACCTAAAGAAGACCCAGCTCCAGTAGAAGATCCTCCTGTGGATGATACTGAAGATGATGGACCTCCCGATTATACACAAGACTCTCCTGATGAGGAAGAAGATGAGGAACCACCAGCAGATGATAATACAGATACCGCTGATACGAATCCGCCTGCCGAAGATCCTCCTGTGGATGATACTGAAGATGATGGACCTCCAGATTATACACAAGACTCTCCTGATGAGGAAGAAGATGATACTCCCAAAGGTGACGATCAGGAGAATCCAGAAGATAGCGAAACGCCAGATGCTGGGTTGGACAGCAATGCAGATGATGGACCACCAGATTATACACAAGATTCTCCTGATGGTGAAGACGATACAAATAATGATGGGGATGGTACTAAAGATGACGCAAATGGAGAAGACAATTCAGATGCATCTACAGATGCGGAAGGAACACCAGACTATACACAAGACTCACCTGACGGGGAAGATGATTCTAACGGGGTTACAGATGATAGCACTGATACAGATAGCAGTAATGACGGATCTAATGATGCGATAAAGCAATTAGAAGATGATGTATTTGCTAGCTTATCGCCAGAACAAATAGCTATTAAACAATTGGAGTTAAAAGAAAACTTCATTATGCTATATACTAATATAGAAAAAGTAATAGAGCGTCTTTCTAAGATAAATAGAGTAGAAGATAATATAAAACCTATTGAATTTGTAACTAGAAGGCTGTTAGAATTAAAGACTTTGGTTAGAGATTCTTTGATAGAATCTTATGATACTAGAAGTTATGTTGAGAACCAAGTACTTCTTCAGAGACATATGGCTATATTTTCTGCATTAACAGATGTAATTGACGAATTAGCTAAAGAAAAAGCCTAGTTTTGCATTGAATAGTATTTGGTATATATAACAATATAGTAAATATTTAAACCTAATTGGGTTGAAATATAATAAATCGAAAAATATATTATATTTGAATAAGGAGTGAATACAATGCCAGTTGTTGGAGAAAGACAAAATCCTAATGCTAAGGCAAGAGGATATGAAAAAAATGAAATGACTAAATTAGCTGAAAGCTTTTTGAGTATTGCTAGAAGTGCAGTTAACGAGGGTATTGATGTATATCGTCAACCAGATATGTTCTTCAGTAAGAATAGTACTGTTGATGCTATGAAGAAATTGTTTGTTAGCGAGGCTTACGATCCTGAAGATCCTAGATATGCAGGCAACCCAGAAGCTGTAGCTGCTTTAGAAGCTGATCTTGGTGAATTATTTAAAAACGATTTAGTTGGTGTACGTGAAAACTGTTACACTGGTGATTCGAATCCTATGATCGCAACTACTTTCCCTATGCATAAAAACCTGTTGACGAATGCAGTGTTTGATCAATCAATGCAGAAAGATGTATCGGTTTCTCCTAAGTTCACATTATCAATGGAAACTCGTATTTTAGTGGATACACAAGGTAACGAGATTGATATGTTCTTAGAACAGTATAAAATTAAAGATGCTATTAAAAATAGCGTACCTACAAAAGATGTAGTTATTACTCTTCCTGAAAACGAAAGCTTAGATATTCTTAAAGATGAGTTGGGTATCAATTCAACTAATGCCGCATTGAGTATCAAAACTGCTATTACTGGCGTTCTTGTAGATAGCTATGTTGCGGTGGGTGAGACCTTCTACAATACTACTACTAAAGCATATGAAGTAGTTGCTGCTGGTGGAGCTGGAGTTAAACCTGTTATGTTCGATACAGCTGAATTATTCTTTAGTCCATCATATGGCGAATTTGATCGTTCGATCATGGCTTCTTTCACTGTAGTTGCTAAACTTGATGCTCTTGGTAATACTAAAGTAGTTAAGGGTATTATTGGTGGTTATGTTAAGAAAAGCAAGAAATTCATGCTCAACGTACTGAATACTTCGGATGTTAAAGCATTAAGAATGCACGCCGTAGCTGATGTATCTTCTGCTGCTTTCAAAACTTGCATAACTAAATGGAGCCAACGTACGGATATCTTCGAAATTCCAGAAGCTCCACACATTACTACTACTGTATCTCCAGAAGAAGTAAAAGATATTCAAGCATTGTTCAGTGTAAACCAAATTACTAAACTTATGTCTCAAATGCGTTTAGCATTGTTACATTATAAAGATGATATGATTCATGATGAATTAGATAAATCCTTCTTAGGATTGGCTGAAACTCAAAAAGTTAGTGGTGCATTTGATTTCATTCCACCACAAGGATCTTACATGGGTTCTCATATCTCATGGAGACAAGAAACCTTCATGGATTACTTAGAAACTCAGGTAACTAATTTATTACAAGTTCTTAACGATGAAAATATGACTATTACTGTATTTGGTCGTCCTGAACTTATCCGTAAACTTACCCCTAAAGATTATACGTATAGCACTCCTTCCAACATTGGTCCGGTAGAACTTGAATTCAAGAAAACTGTTGTGACTAGTGATAAACGTATCTATCAATTCATCTCAAGCTCGAAAATGCGTAATAACAACAACTTGATTATTATTCTTTGCCCACGTAATACGCAACGTGTAATCTACAAAGTTGTTGATTATCAATTATACATTTCTAACGAGATTCGTGATACTGAGCAATATCAATTACCTGGTATTACTTGCTTCGAACGTTGGAGATTCCTACAATTCCAACCTATTCAAGGTCGTATCCAAATCATGAACCCAACTGGTCTTCGTGAAGACATCGCTAACCCTGATCCTATCGGAGTTAACGCTGCTAACGATTACACAGCTAATGGGATTACCCATAAAAGTGCAGTTAACAACGCTCAATAATAAAACTTTAAATATAGACCTACAGATATCTGTAGGTCTATATTTTATTTATATAATGGAGGTGTATTAATTTGGGATTAGTAAAAACGTATAATATGGTAGAACAAGGCGTCATAGATCTAAACGCTTCGATACGAGCACTTGCTGTAAATCCGAGCGAAGCTTCTTCTACCCTTAATGATATACAGATAGCACTAAATGATCTATTCGGACCAGATGCTAATTGCAAACAGGTATTATATACAGAGAATACAGATAAGATGTTCTTTGGTATCTGTGTAATGCCAATCATACCAGCAAAAGAAATTATTAATATTCTCAAAGGTGATGATAGATATATCATCTCTGAGTATTATGTAGAACTAGATTCTAAAATGTTTGATACTGGACTTGGATTGACATTTGAAGAGATTGGTGCTATAGTAACACACGATGTAGGACGAGTCGTAACAGATGCCACTCCAATTGAAGAGGTAAAACGCAATATCGATGATTATCTTCTTAAACAAAATGATACTATCAAACTTACTGAGTCGGTTCATTATATAGAGATTCTTTCTTATGGTATTAGAGACGCTATCAGAAAAGTAACTTCTGTATTTGAAGCTGAAGAAGGTAAGATAATTACCGAGTTCGATATCGGATGTATGATAGATAGAGTTCTTACTAGTGCAATGAATAAAATTGCAGGTAATGGATATAACTGGAATAGCGATATCGATAACAAACTTATCTTCTTAACTTGGGTAATGCGTTTATATAAAGACGTATTATGTAATCGTATAGATGCCATCCGTACTCTTAAAGACGGAATAGAGATGAGCGCATCTAAGCTAGAGAAGAAAGAGATGGATAATATCATTAGACGATTAGAAAGAATAGATGACGATGTTCTTTTAGAAGGTTTCATGGATGATATTATTCAAGGATTTAGTAGAACTTCTAAGTCTATGAAACTAAAAGGAATTCAATCATATGAAGATGATTATTATGAAATCGAATTCAATGTGAATAATATGGAAACACAAGATGATGCGGTTTTGCTACTTCATAAGATAAATTCTAGAATGTCTGTTATTGATGATTTCTTAACTTCGGAAGAATTAGATAAGGCTAATTATAAAAAGTGGAGTGACTTATATAGTAAATATAATAAACTCCGTGGAGATATTGCTAAGAATAAGATATACCAGAATAAGACTAGACTTTATGTAAACTATGGTGGAAATGATTAATAATATAAGAGGTATAGCAATTGCTATACCTCTTTATATGTTTTTATACAAACACATACATTTATTTAATGATTACAAAGGAGGCTATTTATATGGTATTAGGGGAGAAGAGAGAAAAGGATGTATTTATTCATCTACCAGAAAAAGGAACAAGAGATATTATTAAAGAATTATTTGGGAATTCTGATGATGTAGAAATAAACATTAGCACTTGTATTACTGATATATTTATAAACGGATATGTTGATATTGGAAGCGAGTACTATGATATTGAAACTGGTAAATGTGAAATTTGTAAAGATGGAGAAGAAGGTATTAAACTTATACGAATTCCGAATACAATTTTATTTACTCCTTCATTTGGTAGTTTTGAGCGTTCTATCAACTCAATCTTTTCAGTAACTACAGGAGATATGAAGCATTTAAGAGCTGTTAATATTTGTCTAGCTGGTGGTATTGCAAACAAGAAATTTATACTCTTTTCTAATAATGATGAGCTTAAAGCGGTAATGCTACACGTTGTAGTTGAATAAATTATAAATTAAAGGGAGGCTATTATAATGGCATTAGGAGAAAATTATAATAATAACGAGGAAAAACAGGTGTATCGTCCAACCGTATATGGTTACGCAATGAGCAATACAGAGAGTGAGATTGATGTAACAAACTTGAGTTTTTCAATGTGGAAAAGTACGCTTAAGATTGCAATCGCGCCAAAGATTGACAATAGTGGTAAAGAGGAGAATCCTAATTGGGATAGAAAGAATGCAGCTGTTATCTATTTAAACCATACTAAAGCTCGCATCATGGCAAAAATCTTACGGGGATTTCTTAAAGATCCAGAATCATATAATAACCAAGGTGTATTTGCAGGTCAAGGTTTACTTACAATTTCTAATGGAGAAGAGTTTGATAAACCAAATACTCCAGTATTAATTATCAGAAAGATTGGCGAGAATGGACAAGTAGAGAGTTCATATGCATACGAATTCAAACGCAATTACCATTGCTCAATCAAAGACTTTAGCGAAAAGACTGGAGATTTTGATAAGGATTATGAATCATTTGATACTTTAGATATTATCGAAGCTATTGCTCAGCTTGAAACATATGCTGAAGCTATGACTGGAAGTTTTGCGTTTAGTGTAGTAGATAATTTAGCGTATTCTCAAGATAGAACTGATAAGAGTTTAGCTAAGATCGCGTCAGGCGTAGGAGTTGAGTTGTATGCTCAGAAAGCATCTAGCAGTAAAGGTAGTTACTTCTCCAATAATAAAAGCGCTAGTAACAACAGAAGTACTTCTACTATCGATGATATTATGGGAGACGATTAAGTTTAGTGTTTCATATGGACGTATCTATTTTTAGATACGTCCTATAATTTAAATAGAAAAGGGGAGTTATAAGTGACAAATGTAAAATACTCTTGCTCAAATTTATTAACTTTTGAATCTGTGGTAGATATTGATCTAGGTATTATAAACTTCATGATTGATAAGTATAAAAAGTCAGTGTATTTTAACCAGTACATAGTAAATGCATCTAGTGAAGATGTAAAGAAAAACTTTCTATTAGCCAGAGAAGATAAGAATCCTATCAGTATTCTACTAAAGGATAAGTTCAAAGCCAGCCTTCCAGATATGCTAAAAGATATTGCAGATAAATATCTGGAAGAAGTATTAAAGTTCTGCCAACCTACTGATATTCTTAGATATGCTAAAACTCTACAAGAATATGATGGAGTTATTAAGTGTGTCATTAATTGTAAAAACTCTCTGCAAGAGCAATATATTAAGAATTTAGATAGTACTTTAACTACAGTACTCAATCAAGATAATATGGATGGGTATGATTGTCTATTCTTAAAGTATGTTGAAGATGTGGTTAAATATAAAAATCTAAATGGTAAATATATCTTCTTATCGAATTATATGCATAATATCGATAAAGCTGATGGTTTACCTAAGAAGATTATTCTAGTAGCTTCAGATACAAATAAGATCCGTACAATAGATCCATATGTTGGATTGACTTTAGCACCTATTACAAAAGAAGAAGAGGGAGAATGATATCATGACACAAGTATATACTAACATTATTCCTAAGAAACAAACAAGAGAAGCACAATTAAATGCATTAAAGATTTTAGATGCAGCTTTGACTAATTCCTACGGTCCTAACGGATCTACAACAGCTATTCGTAAGAAGAATGATGTTGCTAGATATACTAAAGATGGTCATACTATCTTATGTGATATCAAGTTCAATAAACCTATTGAGCAAACTATGCGCGATGATCTTAGAGATATTACTGTTCGTATTGTTAGTACGATTGGTGACGGAACAACGTCTGCTATTAAAGCATCTTATCTAATCTTCGATGCTCTTAAAACAGCTCACGAGAAATATGGTATTTCTGAATTGGAGTTAGTAAAACAATTTAAGAAAGCTATTGAAAAAGCTATTAAGATTATCGACTCTAATAAAAAGGAAACTACTGTAGATGATATCTATAAGATTGCTATGATTTCTACCAATGGTAATGAAGAAGTAGCACAGAATCTTTCAGATATCTATAAAGAAAATGGTATGGAAGTATTCATCGATGTTGGTATCTCTAATTCTCCTAACAATGTAAAGAAAGTATATGATGGTTTTACTATCGAAGAAGGATATTGTGATCCAGCTTTCATTAATAATACCGAACGAAAAGTGGCATCTATTAGAGGAGCTAATATCTATGTATTTGAAGATCCTATCGATACTCCAGAGATGAGTGTATTCTTAGATAAGATCATGTATGATAATATCTTTGCCGATAAAACTAATATCGTTCCTACTGTTATCTTTTGCCCTAAAATCTCAGTAGATATGAACGCCATGATGGATAATATTGTAACCCAGCTTACTAATATTAAACCTATGATGCGTCCACCTTTATTAGTAATTCCAAATATCTTTGATGGTGATGTTTTATCAGATTTGGCTATTATTAGTGGGGCTAAACCTATTAAGAAATACATCGATCCTACTCTACAGCAGATGGATATTGATAATGGATTAGCTGCAACTCCAGACACTGTACATAACTTCGCAGGATATGCTGATCTTGTAGAAGCAGATAATCTAAAGACAAAGATTATCAATCCAAAGTTGATGTTCAATGAGGATGGAGAGAAGTCTGATACATATAATGGTTTAATTGATGGGCTTCAAATGATGCTTGAGAAGTATGAAGAAGCTAAAGAAGATATCGTTAAAGTGGGTACACTAAAACGTCGTATCAATTCATTGAAAGCTAATATGGTAGATTATCTGGTAGGTGGTATTTCTATGAACGATAGAGATGCTCTTAGAGATCTAGTAGAAGATGCTGTATTGAATTGCCGTAGTGCCGCTAAAGATGGTACTGGATTTGGCGCTAACTTTGAAGCTTTCCGTGCATTTAATGAATTAGAAAAATTAGAAATGGAATCACTAAGCGAAGAAGAGCATACTAAAATACAAAATGAAGAAGCATTTAGCATCTATACTACTCTAAACAAAGTGTATCTTGAATTAGTATCTTCTTTATACTTCATTCATTGTGGAGAAGACAAAACACAGTCTATTCTGACAGCGTTGGAGTGTTTAGCTAATGGGTGTCCTTTAAATATTAGAACTGAGAAATTTGATAATACTGTACTTTCTACTATCAAATCAGACCAAGTTATTCTAGATGCTATTAGTAAAATCATTGGTCTTGTTATCAGTACGAACCAATATTTATGTGAAGCTCCAGAATACAATGTATATATCGACCCAGAGTAGAAAATTATATTACCCATTACATCTTATTAAAAAGTGTATATCAAGGTTACGGATTATCCGTAACCTTGTATTTATTTGGTAAAGGAGGAATATTATGTTTAGTAAAAGATTTATCTTAGGACTTGCAGTATTTATGTTTGGTATGTGGATTGTACAAACTGATATTGGACTCGCTACATATGAGAGAGAAGATGAAAATATCAAGAACAACTTGATTATGGATAAGAAGAAAGCTAAAAGGTAGGTTATAATATGATTATGACTTTCGATGAATACATAAAGAACCCTATGGGTAAGAACAATGCAGTATATAGCCAACGGGGAGTATATAAAGATCTTTATACGCAGAAGTTCGATACTGTATTAGTGCGAGATGCTGGTAGAATAATGTATACTCTATATAAAGATAGCGATAAGAGATATCTTATCCATCTTAAAATCCCGTCGGAATTAATTGGTAAATTTTACTATGATGTGGTAATTGAGTATATTACTTCCAATACAGCAGTAGCTGCTGAGAATAATCTAAACAGTTATGAGACTAAATTCTTCTCTAACGATCCAGCATTTGTATTTACCCATGCTCATGCATTCAATAAGAATAAGATGTTTATTGAAGATCTTAAAGAGAAAATGAGTAGTAAAGCTTTGACTGATAAAGCGGTTATTAAGAACCCTAAGGATGTAATAGGATACGTAAAACAAATTTACTTTGCATACCTATATATCAAACTAAAAGGATTGGATAAGAAAGTAGCTTGGCTAGGGGAAACTAAAACATATTCTAAAGAAGCTCTTCTATTCGAGATAGACCATGCAGATCAAAAGGTGGCAGCTAGACAAGCTGCGGGTGAGAATCTAAGTAAAAAGAAACCATTACCAGAAATAAAGAAGAGTAGAGGTCCAAAGAACACTGGTAGCACTTTAGTAGCTAAGAGTACGATGTATGCTATCAAAGCAAAGGCAAAAAGCAATGTAAAATCTACCAAAGCAACCAAGTATACTAAAACAACAAAAAGAAAATAAGGTTATATATTATATATGTGGAGGTGATTCACGTATATGAAATAACATATGTTTTATTATAAAGGGGAGGAAGATTACTTGATAAATGCAGAGAGTAAAGAAAAGCTTGTACAAATAGTCGAACGAGTTCCAGTCCCAGAGAAAATACTAGTGGATAATTGGGTTCCCAGCCCAGACGACCTAATATTCAAACACAGTAAGGGAATTATATATGCGAATATAGCTCCCTTATACGGTATGCCAGATAATAGCGATATAAATTATTTTATGATGTCATCAAAACGTTGCTATAATAGCGAAACCAAAATTAACAAAGAGGGAAACCTAACAATTGGATTTCGAGAGCATAATACAACGTATCTAAATTATTTCGAGAAATTCTTTGATAGGGGGCATGTATTACTAGGGTTAATGGCACAGATCAAGTATCTGATCGACTATAGAGAAAACTATAGTGAAGATAACTTACTTAATGATCTAGTGCGATATATAATTGATTATAAGTCTTCTCCTATTATTCACTATCAAATATCGTGTATGAATGATGTAAATTATTATATCGAATTTGATTATAAGAATAAGAATAATCCTTGTTTAGAATATAGTAAGCATCATGCTACTATATTTATGGAGATCTCATTATTACAAAATATGATCATACCATTATTAGCCCATTTTATTTATACCAGGAAGTACAATCCTATAGATATCAAAAGAGTTCTCTTGAGAGTATTTGATAGGATTTTTATCATGGTTCTAAACAAGTATAGGGTAAATATGTATTCTAAGCTATTAGAAACTACTCGGACTAAAGTAAACCAATCTACTATTTCGGATAGTGGATTATGGGGAATGCAAGATATTAGAGCGAGAAACCCAACCATACATTCTATAGCTACAGTAGAGGATATAATAGTCCAAATCATTCCTAAATATATATATTCTAAAAGTGTAATATGTTTTAACCTAGATGCTATTAATAGGGATATCAAATATAAAGTTGTTGATATTCCATATGAGTATGCATTAACCACAGTATCCTCATCTAACAGAGATGACGATAACAATAGTGAGATTGATAAGTTTGAAGCTCATATGACTAAACAAGATGAAGCAATGCTTCTTCAAGTTAACGTCAATGCTACAACAACAATGCGTCGAATCATAGAAGAGTATGGACCTTTCTCTAAAGAAGAAATAGATTTCTATCGAAAGGAACTAACTGCTGATGGGAAAGCATTGAGAAACGACTTTCAAGAAAATCTTGTAGCATATTTGTTTCAGAGATATTTCTATGATACTCAGGCTGTGAGAATGGTAAATGATGATGAGTATATAATTCTTATGATATCTGCTAAACGAAAATTAATTTTAGAGGGTCAAAAATTACTACCATTTGTAATCGGTGGTAAGATAAGCAGATTCGTAACAAGAAAGACCGTCAATAAGAAGATCATGCAACGAACAATGTTGTCTGATAATTATCCTAAAGTAGTAAATAAGTATCGCAATCCTAAAATATATGAGCAAAATCTATCCAAGATAATAGCTCAGATTTTAGCGTCAGAATTCAAAAATATCGATTTCTATAACTCAGAATTACACGGAGTGGTAGTTCCAGCTCCAGCTGTTCCAGAGATTATATGTGAAGAGATATTAATGTTTTCATTAATGATTTAAATATAAGATATGAGAGTATGCATACAAGCATACTCTCATAATTTTACTAATAAAAGGGAGGATAAAATGTTTGGAAAGATTTTAGCAAGGGCATTGACAATAGAATTGGGATTACTTTTTATTATTATAGGTGCGATCCGTCTATTAGAAATGATATGTGGATTTAGAAAGTAGGTCTTGATATGTTTGCAGACAAACTAAGAGATTTTTTATTAAGAAAATTTAACGATGGACGAACCGCATCAGGGCAGGCAGAAGTTGCTATTAGATGTAGATTTTGTGGAGATAGCCAATCAGATCATAATGCACGGCATCTGTATATATCATTAGGCGATGAAGTAAATAATGTACCTCCAATGTACTATTGTTTTAAGTGTAGTACTAAAGGAATTCTAACTCCCGATGTATTGATGAGCCTTGTAGACTGTAGTAAAGACGGAGAAATGATATGTGATCTTAGAGACAATAATACAAAAACAGTTAAGCTCTCTAAGAACCGAATGAGGAAAAATAAGACTTATAAAGTATATAATAATTATATAAGGAAAGATAAGTTAAGTGAGGCTAAACTATTCTATATAAATAAAAGACTTGGTTTAGATCTTACTTATAGTGATCTGTTAGAGAATAAGATTGTTCTTAATTTATTAGATCTATTAAACTCTAATAAGATAAAAGAGTATACGATGTATGATAATATAGTGAAAGAACTAGACGATAGCTTTTTGGGATTCTTATCTATGGATAATGGATTCATTAATCTAAAGAATCTAAGGAAGAAAGGCTGTGTTAGTAAGTTCATAGATCGTAGATATACTAACTACAGTATATTCAAAGATTCTTTAAACAACTCTAGAAGATTTTACTCTATACCAACAAAATGTAATCTTATGTCTTTGGTTCCGATTAAGATTCATATTGCAGAGGGTCCATTTGATATCTTATCAATCTTCTATAATCTTAATAATGGAAATAGAGAACAAAATATTTATATGTCTATAGGTGGTAGATCGTATCTTAATGTAATAAATCTTATATTATCTGGGATGGGAATAATTAATTGTGAACTCCATTTGTATATGGATAACGACGTTCCTGAAGAACAGATAAAGGCAGTTGCAGATCTAGTAACTCCTATAGGAATAAAGGTTTATTTACATCGCAATGTATTCCCTAACGAAAAAGACTTTGGTGTTAAATTAGAAAATATAAAAGACCAGATCACTCGTATATAAGCACATTGTAACACGATGTGCTTTATTTTTTCTAAACATTGGAGTAATAAAGGGGGCGTAAACATGAGTGGAAAATTTCTAAATGTAGAAATGATGAATGTAATAAATAGCTTAGCGGATGGTGTAAAAGAAAAGATAGCGAACAATGCTTTCTATACTTTTAATGATAAGAAACCAACGATGGTTACTTTTTATAATCCAGATCCCAAGCTATCTACTTTAGACGATGGGACTAAGCAAATATACGAATCAGTTGGACCTCAGAGTGGACTAAGATTCAATAAGATAGAAAATACTATCCTATATAATATAGAGAAGATTCTTCTAAATATAGATATAGGGGAATGGGGCACCGAATCTGACCCAGTTGAAGGAGAAGCATATCTCCCTCCAGAAACATTTGTTCCATATACTGAGGGTTATTTTGTTATTAACCATGTAGGAAAGAATATCTTTTTTAGAATACTAGCAGTAGGATTGGACACTATAGAGAATGGTGCTAACTTCTACAAGTTAACTTATAAACTAGACAACTTTGATCTTAAAATAGATAAGCAGGTTGTCGGTGATTTTAAGATGATTATAGGCAATATTGGAACCAGTTTCAAAACCGTTATTAGTAATAACGAATATGATTTTATAAGTAGCATCGAAGACGTTACTGATACTCTAATAGAATACTATAACAGTCTATTCTTTAAGAATAGAGTGCAAACGTATATCTTTCCATTTAATGATTGTTTTTTCTATGATCCTTATATGGTAGAGTTTGCAATGAGGAATAATATTCTAAGCACTCCAGATAGGTATATATTTGTAACCCAACAGGTATTCTTACCATATACATTCTGTATAGAATATAACAAGACAATATTCAAACATCTAGAGACTATGGATAATAAAATAGATTTCCAGAGAGTATATGGAGTAATGGTAACTGATCCTTGTTCTTTATTGACTACTAGAATGGAAGACTACTTTATGATAGAGTACAACACTAAACTAGGAATGTTAGCAGATCCTATAGATTTATTTGATACTGATTTTATAGAAGTGGTATTAGAAGGAAAGATATTAGAACCTGGTCATTCTAAGGAGTATTATAATATTATAGGATGCTACTTCCATAATAGACCAGTAACACAGGATATGATAAATGCTTTAGAGAAAATAGAGTACAGCCCCAGTATAGAATTATACTACAATATACCAATTGTAGTATTTATACTAGAGCATTTTGCTAAAGACATATTAAAAACTGATCTTAAAACCCTTGCCTGAACATATAATTAAAATTGCTTAGAAAGGAGCGATTGAATTGTCTAAAGCTATTGATAAATTTTTACTACAAGAAATGGTTGATAATGATAATTATGATGCTACGTTCGATCTGGATACGGATGATGGAGATATATTAGATTCACTAATGGAATCCAAATCTGTAAATGAAGAACTATCAGAATTATTTCCAGCAGAAGAAAAATATGTGGAGGTAAACTAGAATGGTAGAAGATATTATAAATGAAGAAATGTATGACGATGATATCGTTTTGTCTATAGTAGATGACGAAATTGATGACATCGAAGATGCAGAAGAAGATTTACTCACAGATGGTGATGGAGATAGTGACGCAGTTGATGCTGTTCTTCTCGGTGACGATTATGATGACTGCGGTGAAGAAGATTTATAAAATATTAGGAGGAAAATAAAAATGCAAAAGAAAGTAAATGTAAAAGCATCAGTCCCAGTGGTTGGTATTAAACATCCTATCGTTGGAAACGTTAAAGGTATTGTTCTTGATGTAGAGGAGATTTTAATCTGCATCCATGAAAAAGCTAAAGTTGAAGAGGTTATTGGAAGTAGAACTATTCCTTTAGATTTCATCAACTATGATAAAGATAATCATGAAAAAGAAGAAGTTAAAGTTCCAGAAGAGAAAACTGAAGCTACCCCACCTGTAGTTCCACCCACGCAAGAACCAGTGATTACTACTCCAGTAAAAGAAGAACCCAAAGTAGAAATTACTGCAGAAGTGAGCGGTACAGTAATCGTACCAGAAACTCCAGTAATTGCAGATAAGGTAGAAGATACAAAAGTTACGACAGCTAAAACGTATAAAAAATAAAAGTTTTGCAGCAATAGGAATTCCTATTGCTGCCATTCACTATCTTTCCCAGCCTGTCGTATTATTATCCATTGGACTTCCCTCCCTTCTTTATAAGTAAGAAGGTTTTATAATATATTATTCATGTATATAATATATAACTCAAATCATATGCAATTACAATCTACCTACCTCTGAGTCTTTAAACATAGATATAAAGCAAAAGGAGGTAATCGAATGAATGCATTGGCTTATATAATATGCGAATCATCGGCTAAAGACGTTGAGTTTAATATAGTAAATCAATCTAGAAGCTTTGTTATTGCCGAAGGTATTATTCAAGAAGCAGAAGAAGAGAATAGAAATAAACGTTGTTATGGTAGAGAAGATCTTAATAAAGAAATTCATTGTGCTAAACAACAGGAGTTAGTTAATAGTGGTAACTTTAAAGGCGAAGCAGGACATCCTTCTGCTAATGACCTAGCTAGACAACAGAAAATAGATCCTACTCTAGAACAAGTATGGTACACTAAACTTTGGATGGATGGTAATTACGTAAAAGCACAATTCCGTGGTACTAATAATGAACTAGGTAGATCTTTTAATGAAGATCTTAAAGATGGTCAAAAGCCATCATTCTCTCTTAGAGCATTAGGTACTATCATGCAGAGTGGTGGTAAAGCATATGTTCGTAATATAAAGATCGTTACATATGACAGAGTATATTATCCTTCTCACCCTAAAGCATACACTACTAAAATCATTAGTGAGAATGCTGGGATACAAGATGAGAAGTTTATATATGTGCCTAAATACGTTACCGAAAGTGGTAATGTACAAGCAGTGCAGGAAGGATTCCAAATTATAACTCCTATTAGTAATTCTACTGTTAGGGATTATATATTAGCTGAATCTGCTAATCTACAAACTATTATCAATAACTTCGATACATTCTATGAAAGTATTCTTCTATCTGAAGATGGTAAAGAAATTACTTTAGTGGATAAGAACTATGATAAGATTGTACTTCCTACTGAACGGCATATACAAAATGAAATCATGAACTTCTGTTATAAATTATAAAAAATAAAGAGAGTACTCAATCGAGTACTCTCTTATATCTTCAAATATTTTTCTTAAAAGATTCAAGAATATCTATTAATAAATTTTTATTTATATCATTACGTAGCAAATCTAAAACTATCGATATAATTTTAATATCGTCCAAATTATCAGTTTGGAATAGATGCTTCAATATTCCTATAGAATCGGCATTTAATATACGTGGTCCAGCCGATAGAATATTACCGAATTCTATAAAATTTATATCATTAGGGTCTATAATATCAATAACTGTAGGATCGTCTGATTCGCCTGAAAGATATTTTACATTTGTTTTTAAATGATACGCTATCAGATTTAGATTATGACTATTTATAGTTGAAGTTACTCCCCTTTCCATATTAGATATAACTTGTTTAGAAATAAAAACTAATTTAGCAAGCTTATCTTGCGTCATCTTTTTATTACTTTTTCTTAATTCATATAAACGTTCTCCTATTATTGCTGCCATTTATTATCACCTCTTTCTAATTGTATTTTACTATTGCTCACTTATATAATATATAATTATATATCTTCATTATATCAAAAAATAAAGAGAGTACTCATATTGAGTACTCTCTTTTACCGTCTAAATAATATATAGTAGGATGTAATTCATGAACACGTACTGGGTCCGCTATTCCGTTTCTTATTTTATATCTTAGCTCAGCCAATTCCGATCTTATATTATTTTCTACAAAAGATTTTATATCTTGACCTTTCGTTCCCGTAATTTCTACGATAACTTTATCACCAAGATAAATTTCTGCACTTATACAATCTTTCTCTTTACTTCTATTATCATCAACACATACTTCTATAAGTGTTTCTTCCATACCTTCGATTATATATCCAACTTTAATAAGATAAATACCTTCAGCTGTAGCAGATTTTACTACGTCCATTATAATCATCTCCTATTCTATTAAAATTCTAGTTATACAATTTTCTACTAAATTTTTATTATTATTTAAGGTAATAATAGAATCGTGTAAAGTATTAATATAGTTATTAACCATTTCCATTATCAACGGTTCCAGATCTGATAGAGTGCATTTTTCTATAGCGAATGTAGAAATAGTTGTGCCGTTTAGATCCATAGCTACACTGTATCCGTCTTTACCTAGTGGAATTATCGAAATAAATAATAACGTATTAGGAGCCAATTCATGGCTCCAATGATGATATCCATTTCTATTCAATTTAAAAAACATATTTTACCTTCCTCCCTCATACAATATATTTTTATTCTAAATATAATACTATTTTTGTGTCCGAGCTTATATCAAACCAATTAACTATTCTGTCGCATACTTTATCAGCTACTCCTTCACCTGTCCAGGCAAGGTACTCTTGTCTTCCGTCATACAAAATTTCATCATCATTATCAATTATTAATATATCAACCTTACCATCCGTATGCTGTACAAAATCAGCAACTATTAATGTTTTCTTTTCATAATCATTTATAGTCTTCATTATATTCTCCCCTATACAATATATTTCTTATCTATACGATAAGCTATTTCTTCTAACTTTCTTTGTTCTTCATCTGCTTGGACTCTAATGATTAGAGTCTTTGGATCATTAAGAATATTGAATACTCTTATACTTTTAAAGTTTGTTAGCTCCTCTACTAGAGGATATAATATATTCGGATCTATAACTTCTCCTCTTTGTTTTATGATATACTTCTTCCCATCCAAATTCATTATAATAGTATCTAATTCCTTATACCTAGTTTTATTAGTATCGATCATATAGATCTCTATTATATTAGATATCATTTTACTTTTGGTAGCAGCTACATAATTTGTCCCGTGAATCTTAGCATATTGATAAAGATCTTGAAAGATCTCGTGATTGAAATCTCCTATTGTTGTTTTTAACATATTAAGATTATCCATTATAAAACATATAGAGTTTAGCTCGTTAGACTTCTCTACCCATGCTCTATATGAATAATCTCTTTCATATTTAAAATAGTTTACATCCTGGTCTATATGGGAAAGTTCATGTGATATAGTTCCTATAATTCTTCCGAATCTAGTTAAGTAATCTACGTCTCGCAGATCATGAGCTATAGCACATACGTTTATACTAATTACTCCATTAACCTCTCTGGCATATACTGGATCGTTTTCTCTATATACATAGAAGTATTTATGGCATTTCAATATCTTATTGACTTGACCATTTAGAACTTTCATAACATTATCGATATAATATACGTAATTTTTATATTTCATTTTATCCTCCCTTATTTCTTCTCTATTATATAATATATAATCGATTATTAATTTCTACACATTGTAATAAAAGGAGCTGATACCGATGAATAGAATGACGAAGTTATTAGACAAGATAGAACGTAGACTAGGCACAAGACCACTTAATCTTCCTGATGAAATATGTAAAGATAAGTGGGCAGAGAAGGTAATCTTTAATGAAACTCTAGATACTTTTAGTAGGTTTTACCCGCATAAAATTATCTATTACTTAGGTCCTCATAATAAGAAGGGTGAATTCTATTTAATAGACGAGGATACATGTGAAAGTCAGGAAATACTTGGTGCTGGAGATATTGATTGGCATGAGTTTAGTGCTAAATCTCCTGGATATATGGGAGCTGGAGCTACAACATTTGCTTTAATGGATTGCTCTTATGATTTTGAAGATATTGCTATGTCTCAAATGGGGGCAGATCATGCTTCATTATTTAGTAGTGGAATATATGTAGATTGGCTCCCTCCTAATAAAGTAAAACTTAGCACAATTATGTCTAACTCATATCTAAACTTTCAACAGAATATTCCCATAAGTTTATTCATAAAACATCCAGCTAATCTTATGACTATAGAACCTACTAAGATGGAAACCTTTGAGGCTTTAGCTCAGGCTGATACTGCTATATTCTTATATGAATACCTCAAACATTATGAAGGAGTAGATACTGTATTCGCGTCTACTGACTTGAAGCTATCTGAGATACAAGAGAAGGCTAATAGACGAGACGATATAGTCCAGAAATTAGAAGATAATTATGTCGGAGCAGCAAATAAAAATCAACCAGTGATGTATACTATAAACTAAAAATAAAGAGATACAGCAATGCTGTATCTCTATTCGATTTCTGCCATCTTATTAGCAAAATATGATTTAGCCTTGGTCTGTATTTTTCTCCCTGGCTTTGCTATTACTTTATCTTCTATATCTTGCTTACTAGACATATCATACATATTAGTTCCATATGCTGGTCTTCCATGGAAGTTTAGTATATTCTGGGCATACCCAAACATATCCATGTTATTAACACATTCTAGAAATCCACATAGCTTACTCTCTGTTAATAGAACTGCATTATGCGGAGAGGCTAGATTCATTCTAACACACGCTACTCTATCTCCGTTTGCGAATTCTGATATGTCTGGAGAGAATACTAAATACTTTCCTAATGCCAATCCAGATACTTCGATGGGTTTGATTTTGTTACGTATAGTAACAATGCCATTTCTTTTAACAAACATGTTGTCGAACTCTTCATTAAACATTTTGAATAGCTGATTGAGTGTTCTTCTCAATAAGAATATATCGTGCTGATGTAACATGATATATTCTTTCTTACCATTGATGGGTTTTAGATTTTCTATTGAAGCGAAGAAGTCGAAATTTCTTTTTATATTGATTACCTTTTCTCCGACTTTTTCATTATAGTATTGAAGTTCTTGGTAATAACTTCTACGCCCATACTTTTCTGAATTTGTGTATAAAGATACATTCATTTTCAAAACTGCGTTGGAACCTAGATAATATATCGTATCTTCGACTTTATTATAGCTTCCGTATTTTATATCTTCTTGCATAGATTACCTCCTTGAAAAAATAAAGGGAGAAAATACTCCCTTTATATGCCTAAACTTATTTATTAATAGCTTTACCCTTTTTAGGATAGCACATACCATCTTCTTTGAATTCTAACATCATTCTACTTCTAACTAGAGCAAAGTTATCTTTGCTAAACATACGAGATTTAACGAATCCATACTTATCTTTAGTTGATAAATATTTATTCCAATCTTTTTGAGCAGATAATGTTTTGATAGCAGATTCGATTCTCAGAAGGATATGTTCTTTAATATCCTCTGGGATATTGTTAAGACTATCTGCATTGACAAAGTTCTTAATCGCATCCATATTAATTCTAACTGCAACTTGTTCTGTATGGGCAAGTTCAATTGTTTGAGTTGGATTGATAATAGTAGTCGTTACTTCTTTTTCATCTTCAACTACTTCCACCTTTACTTCCTCTGCCACTGGCTCGTTCGGAATAGTTGTAGTGGTTTCCTTAACAGAATCGTCTACGTTGGTTTCAACTACTTCTTTAGTTTTAAGTTTGTCCTCTGCAATTTCCAGCATTGTTTTTAATTTAGCAGAGTCTGCACCGTTTGGTTTTTCTTCAGCCACTGGTTCACTCGCAGTTGTATCTTCTACTGTTTGAGTAGTAGAATCTTCCACAACAGTTGCTTCTACTTTGATTGACTTTTGAAGTGGTTTCTTTTCTTCTTTTACAACTGGAGGAAGATAGACAACTGAATTTTTTACTTCGAATCCATTGGCTGTGATAAACTCTGATTGTTCATCGCTAAGTACACCATTGGTAATTATTTCATTGGTATCCATATCGATACTACCAATGAGATTTTTATTTTCATCTAGCATCTCTAATGTATTATTAGAGATGAGTTTGAAAATGACTGGTAAACCTACTAGCTTTTCGACATCTAACGATTTGATCATCTCGTCTAGCTTTTTGTGATCGGATAGTATAGCTCCTTTAATAAAAGCTTCTACCATTTTTGGAGCTAATATGATTTGTTTAGTTGCTTCGTATAGCTCTTCCTCGCTATGTTTGCTGAATGCAAACGCAGAAAATCCTTTACTGAATCTCTTTCCTAAATAAGTAAGGCTCTCTCTAAGAGTAGTTTCTTTTGCAGTGGAAACTAATTTCTTAATAGTTCCGTCTTCGAGCTTACGTGTATTATATCCCATAATGGAATATACAGCATCTAATGCTTGCTCCTCAGTTTCGTTGTCGAATACATTAACCAAGATTTCTTTACCTTCTACTTTAGTATACATAGTATACCCCTTTCGCTAGTTACGCTGCCAGCTCAGTTATAAATTTTATTGTTGCTCACCTATATAATATATAACTGAAATATAGAAGCATTACAATAAAATTATAATACAAGTATATCGTTTACTACTTTACAAAACTCTATATTTATATCCTTATATCTAATAGATAGATATTCAGTATCTTTCTCTTTTATCCATCCTAAACGTATAGGAGTGGATAATATAAGATCTCTACATTTATTAGCATCTATTACACCATCAGTAAGCAATAGAGTACATGCTAATCGTTTGCATTCCTTAACTCTTACCTTCTCTCCAGTATTGTATACCAGTTCCATATTACGTAGTAATTCGTTAAAAGTATCGTCCATTTTCTACGTTCCCTCGCTTTATAAAGAAAATATATTCCCATATCTCTGAGAGATATGGGAATATTGTCATTTAAGATATTTAATAAGTCTTTTCTTGATAGTCTCATCTTGGCTGTCTTTATATATGTCTTTGATAATATTCAGTCCACCATCTAGTTGACTTAACCTATGTAATCCGAAGTTTATCTTTGCATTGTTCTGTTCTTTAATTGCAGCTTTTACATACCTTGTTTCTTTCTTAACATTCACTAGAGCTACAATAGTATCAAAATCTGCATACTCGATAAATACTTTAGTTAGATAAGTGAACAATGACTTACCTATACTACCATTAACCAATCCCATATAAACAATCCTCCTATACTATACGTTTACTATATAGTATTTAGATTGTTTTACTTGTACTTATCAATTATTCTTTGTAGATGTCGTTGCTCGAATTTTAATATATCTAATGATACGTCAAACGCTATTTTCCTTGTTTGATAATCATTATCGTTTTCGGAAAGTTTAGAGAGAACATTCTCTCTAATTGCAATAGCGTGAATCATATTATTGTTATATATCAGAATTTCATTTAGTAGATCTTTAGGCATTATTAAAATCACCTCTATACATTTTTAGTATATTGTACTTTCATATTTATAATTCTAATATATTGGTGTATGTGATACTGCTATTGTTTAATCTAGATATACCAATAGATTCCAATGGGAAGCTGTTAAGGTTATTATGAATGATTGTTTTGTAATCGATGAATTCTACTAACCATTTAGGAATAGATGCGTTATATGGAATAGCTACCGCTTCTACAACTCCTTTAAATTCTTTTGTTTCTAATAACTTCTCCATTTGAGCGAACTTATCAGGATCGGTATTACGTAAACTCTCGATAGTTTTCTTAGATATATTCACCTTGATAATAAGAATACTATTTCTCTTATCTAAATCTATTGCTTCTTGATCATGATCTCTTAAACAGTTGTACGCTACTGATGCTTTGATACCTTGTATTCTCATAGGATTATCATAAGTTCCAATAGATTTTATTCTAGCAGGTTTATGGTATTCTGTTTCGCCATTCTCAATAGAAGTAAATATCTTTCTCTCTAGTATAGCAATCTTCTTAAGAATATCTATTTGATTGATCTCTTCCGTATTTAGGATATCTTCATACATAATCTTCTTAAGGGCTTTACTAGTAGATTTAGGTATACCAATTTTATCAATAGGTAGACCAGATATAGCAAGAGATTTATTCTTAGGAACAAGATTTCCTTCTTCTACTTCTTGTATACTGGCATAGTTCTTTTTCCCTTCAGTAAGTAGAATACTCTTGAATAGATACTCGTTCTTCATAATAAGAAGGCACTTTCTATCTGGAGCGGCTGAATTGTGATTCATTGTATACTTGTGCATATAGTCTAAGATAAGTTGGCTTATGCAATAAGACATGATATTTATAATAGAATGTCTTAATCCATCTTGAGGTATAACTTGTACTGGATTGATCATCCGTTCTCTCTGAATAAGTTTCTCATCATAGAAATCATAATCGTATGTATAATCTACTCTTTCTACGATATTTAATAATTCTCTATCTCCGAACTCGTCTGCTTCTAGGTATTCTACAATATCAATGATCTCATGCTTGATATTCATCTCAATACCCTTAGTCTTCTCTAATACAAATTGATACCAAGGTTCTAAACTTATAATACAAGAATCTGTATCTGTAACGAGAACAACATCTCTTATCATACTTTCTACTCTATCTAGTTTATCAATGATCTGATACTCATAGTAAACATATTCTTTTACTAATGCAATTATAGTTTCTAAATCTCCTTTGATTTCCTTAGGCGGTTTATTAGGATTTAGGAATGGTACTTTTAGTTTACATAGCGCAGTCATAAGAAGATTACTCATTTTAGTATTCTCAAAGAACGCAAACATATTGTTCTTATAATACAATCTGTTCCAATCTTGCGGAGTTAATCTACTAACGATATCCCATACAAGATTAGCTTCTTTCTTAGTTGGAATCCAATTATAACCACATGTACCCATTATCTTGCAATATGCTTCAGCTAGAGATACCTCTCTATCTAATACAAATATATCTTTTGTTATTCTAGGTTCTGTTCTTACATTGTCTATGAATGTAATGATCTCATTCAAAGAACCAAACTTAACATTGTTTGAAAGCAATCCCTCGAATAACATAATAGATGCTGAGATTGCAGATCTACCCTGACTGGTAATTCCTGTAGCCACATATATATTATAAAACATCGAGCTATAGTTTCCAATCGAACCGTAAATCGTACATTCACACACAGACGCTACTCCATATGCAGTTCTCTTATGAACTTCCCCAGGTTTTCCCTGAGAACTAGACTATATCATCATCTCCACCGCATGTAGAGACGCTCCGCACTTCGAACACGCTTGTGCTCTACAGTAGTCGTTGAACCTTTTAAAATTTTAACTCCAGTAACTGCTAGATATTTCGGTAAAATGCTGTCTGTTCTTGAGTTTTCTTATAAATTCATAAAACGGTTTATTAATAGTAGAATTTATATAACTCAATCCAGTTATTTTATTATAGATAATATCTATAGATATACTATCTTTTAAATAATTGCACATTTCGTGTATTTGTGTATCACTATATATTGCATTGTGCCTATATTTTGGAAAAGAGTAATCTTTAGATATTCGGTTCCATGCTATACCTCTTCTAATATTTCCTATAAGATCGTAGTTGTTATTATACTTAGGATTAGAAGAATCCAAACATATTGAATCTAGTATATCTTTATATGAGAAACTTCCATCTTGTAGCATCTCACATATTTGTATTACTTGATCATTAGTCAATGTAGCTGCATAATGATCTTCACAATACCCTTTATTCAATCCTGTCTGTTTAGCATGTTCATTATTCTCTGCTTGGGTATTCCATTCAAGATTGTAAAATTCACACAAATGTTTATTTCCATCCATATGATTTACAGTATTTCTTTCTGGATTATTATTTTCGACAAAATGTATAGCTACTAATCTATGGAGTAAAAAAGCTTTAACTTTCTTCGTATTAACACAGCTCAATCTTACAATATAATATCCACTATTAATTTCACTAGTAGATAATATAAGACCAGTTTTTATATTTTTTACCCATCCATTATTACTAATAGCATACATATTTTCCTTAATTGGATACAGAGATATAATTTTCCATTCTATTCTATAAGCTGGATAAAACATTTTACCACATCTCCCATATAAAGTATTTGGTTATATGGGTGTTAAGGTTATTAAAATTTAAACTTGGCTGCTGATTAGCCATTTTAAAGCACTTAGACTTTCGGTTCGTCTTATGCCATCTCTAGAATTTTTTCTAACTTTCGTTCGCATTCACACCTATCCTCTCGGATTATGTTGTAGCTTCTAGAGCACTTAGCGCATCCCAGCAATTCACGGAGTTGTCTGACCAAGAGTCACCTCTTAGCGAGCCTATGACGGTTAGATTAGTGCCGTCTCAAGCGTTAGCGTCCACTTTAGCTAATAATTGTAGTAAGTGATATTTATTGTATTGCTCACTCCCTTTAGGGTATTTAAACATCTCCTGTTTGAACTTATCCCTAATAGTTACGATCTCTTCTATTAGATCATATAGTGGATTCTTTACTTTACCATGCTTTGAGAATAAGCATCCATACGATGTCATAATAGGTTCTTTATCTAGAATATAATTAGTAAGTTCCATGATTGTAGTATTGACTACCTTGTGTTTATAATTGTTATCGATACTACAATCGCTATTCTTAAATCTCTTTTGTATAGAGTATTGTATAGCCTCATCGATTTCTTTTTCACTTAAAGCTGGAATAGATAGTGGCATAATACGTTTTAAAATACCAGTATATCTTTCCATTATATTTCCTTCAAACATCTCTAATTACCCCTTTATCAATGTATTTAGCTCATTATATGAATGTAAGATAGGCAGTATCTTTTAATATTCGCTTAAAATCTATTTATACACCGATAACATTTAATTAAACTACAGAACGCTTATATCTGTGGATATAATGAATATTTTTAGGAGGTATCATGATATGTCATTTTTTGGCAATAGTGTAGAACAAGGTATGGAAGAAGCAGGCATTATAGATCAAAACATGTTGATGGAACATATGTTCATTCAGCAAGTTGCTATGATGAGTGAAGAACAAAAAAACGAATATCTTCAGTCAGATGAAGTTAAAGCATTAGAAGAAGCAGGTGTTGTTGGTAAGAAGACAATTGTTCGTCTTACTAAAATGGATGATTTAACTCGTCGTATTAAGATTGCTGCTCTTCAAAAAGCAAAAGAAAATGGAGATGCTGATTGGACAGCTCTTCGTAAGAATCGTATTATGGAGCGTAAACTTATCGGTAAATTGATGAATAAGTACGGCGCTCGTGTTAAGAAAGATGCTATTATGGCACAACGCAGCTTACTTAAGATTACCCCTAACGCATTCACTCGTCCTATTGGTAGATAAAGATACAAGAGGGATAGCATTATGCTATCCCTCTATACTCTGTCTTTTGAGTGGGCATTTATACGTTTAGTTATATATTATATATATGAGATCGAATTCTAATTCGACTCTAACTTTATAATATTACGTATTAAAGGGGAGTGTGTAAATGCTAGAGAACATTAATAATTATTACATGTTTGGGGAATATGTAAAGACAGGCAGAATGGTAATCTATACCAGCGATATTAATATTAATAACTGGCAGGAGTACTACGACGGTATTCTAAATATGATGAAAGATGGTATAGAAACCGATTTTCTTCAACAGACTTTCATCACAGTAGACTTCGGAGATAATGACATTGTTGAGATGTCGATATTCGATTTATATTTCAATATGATCCACTGGTATTTAATTGTGCGAGTAAACCAGCAAGTTACAGGAAAACACCTGTATTTCAACAAGTCGATAACTCAAGATAACATTAAAGCATTTATCGACAAACACTTTGTAGATATAGTAAGAAAAACAATCGATAGTATTTATATGAATAATACTATCGATGATACTTTGTATAATTTTATAGACGTTGATTTGTTCTCTATGTATATAGCAAACACTATTAACTTAGAGGATGATATCGCATTGATGAATGCTTGTCCTGAATATGATGCTATAATGCATACCACTGTTCCACCAAATACTCCTATTGAGGAGGTTAAGGATTATGGTATGAAGAAAGCAGAAAGAGCTATAGATATTATAGTTAATGAATCTAAGAAATATCTTGGATATCATCATTGTACTAGAGATGCATTTATGTCTAAAGAGGGTATCAACAAAAGACAGTATAAAGAATATGGTGTTCATGTTGGTTCTAAACCAAATGGGCAAGGAGGAGTACATCCTGCTATTATCGATGGTAGTTATATACAAGGTGCATTAAATAGTGTATTGGCACAATTCATTGATTCGAGTGCATCTCGTATTGCACAGATTCAGATGAAGAACAATGTAGGATACAGTGGTAACTTTGCTCGTATCTTAGGGTTAAATAATATAGATACTAGATTATATGACGATCCTACATATGACTGTCATAGTAATAATTATCAAATTCTAGAGATCAAAAATGAATCTATCTTGAATCTTCTATTAGATAGATATTATCGATTCCATCCAAATGGACAAGAGTTTATTATTACATCTAAAGATACTTTCTTAGTTGGTAGAACTATTTATCTTCGTAGTCCTATGACATGTGCATCTAATGCTAGAGGTAGTGGAGTATGCTATAAATGCTATGGAGATTTGGGTTATACAAATAATAATATCAAGATAGGTAAATATGCAGCTGAGAATTTGTCATCTGAGTTGACTCAACGACAATTGTCGGCTAAGCATTTACTTGAAACACTTATCAAAGCTATGAATTGGACTAAAGAATTCCATAATATATTTACTGTCAATGTAAATATATTACAGCTAAATAATAAAATAGACTTTCCTAAAGGAAGTTATCTTATTATAGATCCAGCCAATATTGGATACGATAATGAAGACGATTTCAAGAAAACAAATTATCTTCAGGAAGACGATGATGACGATGAAGAAGACGCTGTTATGGATGCGAACTATAACAAGTATATCACTGAGCTATACATAGAATTGCCTAAGGGAGAAAGAATATGTATAACTACTGAGAATGAAAATGGTATTCCAGATCCAATGTATATATCAACAGACTTTGATCCTTTTCTTAGAAAAGCAGAATTGACTGATGATGATATGTTACAGATCGACTTGAATGCACTTAGTAAAGAAGAGATTCCTCTATTCTTTATTAAGCTTCGTAATAATGAGCTTAGTAAAACATTAGACGATATCCAGAACGTTATCAATAAAAAGATAGATCCTAAATTGAAGAAAGCCAATCCAGAAAAGTATACTAGACATGCTATATTGCAAACTTTATTAGAGCATGTAATAGAAGGCAAACTTCATATCATGGGAGTTCATTTAGAAATACTTCTAATGAATCAACTAAGATCAGATGAGAATATCTTAGAGTTTCCAGATTGGGATATTCCTGATGTTCCTTATAAATTAATACCACTAAATCAAGCTCTTACTGATAATCCTAGTGTTACAATATCAATGTTATACCAGAATTTAAGTAAGGCTTTGTATTATCCATTAACTTATAAGAAGACAAAGCCATCTAATATGGATTTGTTCTTTATGAAGCAACCTCAGAATTATCTAAGCGATATGACAAATATTGTAGATGATAATCCAACAAGAGAGAACTTCTGCCCAGTAGTAAGACATAGAGTTCATAAATAAATTAATAAGAGAGTACCATATTCGGTACTCTCTTATATTTTAAGGAGGAATAGAAATGCGATTTGTTAATATACCATTAGACGAGGAGAAAATGAGAAGAGATATAGAACTTCTTAAAAATTATCCTATAGATGTTTTATTAGTATCTATACCAGATTTGATCGAAAGCTCAGAGATGGATATGCCATTCTCCGAATCACAATTGGAGAATAAGAGATTAAAGAAAGTATCGGAGGTTTTGTCTGATAAGTATAATGAGGAAACTAAAGAACGCAATATACGCAGTTCATTAGAAGTTTTGAGAGCTTTAGAGCTAGATGATGAAACTATTGCAAATGCTTTATACTCAATTGGATATGCATTTGGAGTTCTGACAAAGATATGTATAGGTACTCTTATAAGCGAAAACCCACAGTTTAAAGATCTATATGAAAAATATATTAATGTGAATGGAGAGATTAGATATGAACATTGAAATTAAGCAAATCTATAAACACTTTAAAGGAAACTATTACTATGTATTAGATATCGCTAAAGATTCAGAAACTGGAAAAGATATGGTTATATATCAAGCATTATATATGCAAGATGGAAAGTTTAAGAAATACGTAAGACCTTTAGATATGTTTATGGAAAATGTAGAGCGAGAAAACTATAGTGGTCCTAGATTTGAGCATATAGATAGTGATTATACTGATACTATTAAAGATATTATCTTTGCTTATAGTGATATATCATTATCAGAAGAATACTTTATAAATGTTATAGAAGCTTGTTTAAATATTGTTACAGCAATGGGTGTTAATGCCTTTAGAAAATTTGTTGATATTGTATATAGAGATGGGGAAGAAAAATTTAGAAGGAAATATCTATAAAATACAAGGAGTATTATTAATGATAAACAGAACTAAAGTAAAGGTAAAGGAATATATTGAATTTGAGAAGTCGTTATTGAAGAGCGGAGAAACTCTAAATATTAATCAAATATATGATCCTGAGAACATTAAAGAGCTATTATGTAATGATCCTGATAGGAAGAGATGTCTTATTAGATTCTCTCCACAAAAGAGATTATTATATGGCTGTACACTAACAGAAGAAAATACATTAGAATATGGTTTGTCTATGTGCCTAAATAAATAAACTATAAATGACTACTCATAGGGGTAGTCATTATTTTTTACAGTTATATATTATATACATGAGCAATAATAAATTGCATTACAAATATAAACTAAGGAGAGATGATGTAAAATGGTAGAGCAACGTGAATTTGGAACTATGGTAAATATTTTAACTAGTGATCGAAGTTTTGTTAAACTGGAGGATGATAAAGAAATTGATGTAGATCCTCATACTTTAAATACAGGAGATGTAATTCGCATATACACAGATAGTGCTAAAGAAACACTATGCCATTGGGGTGAATTCACTAGTTTCAAATATCTAGAATCCTTTACAAATGAGGAAGATGTAGAATTTGTTACATGTGAATTGGTAGATTAAATATAAAGGCTACTCTATTAGAGTAGCCTTTTATTTTTCTCATGATAAACACTCTTATAAAAATAAAGGAGATGATTTGAATGGATACTGGTGCAGATCCAAAAGTTCATATTACTAAAATCTATACTAAAGATGATAATATCTACAGTATAGAACAATTGAAAGAGAAGGTAAAAGGAAAAGATTATGCCATCACTTGCATATCAACATTGAATGGAGAAACCGCGTGCCCTACCCAGCAGTTTATATTAGAAATATTTGATCTAAGAAATATAGTAAGTTTCGACTATAGCAAATATCTAGTAATGGGTGATAGAAATTATTATGAAGATTTAGTAACAGATAAATCTGATTGTATTGCTATATTGAATACTTATACCGAATCAGATGGCTCTGATATGTATAGAGATATTCATAAAGTGTTAGATTTAATGGCAGACTATTTAGAGATATCAAAATTTCAATGCTAAACAAAATATATAACAGAAGACCAATTTGGTCTTCTGTTTATTTTCAGCTATATATTATATAGATGAATAAGTAGAGTAGTTCACGCTACTCTACTTATATCCTAGACAAGGAGGTGAGTCCTATGCCTACAGTTGCACAAGCGGTCTCGCTGGGTAACGGAGCAAGACCTGTTAGAACTAATACTGTCTCTAAAGGTTACGGTATAGTAGACATGTATCATCGTGTCTACTATGCTAATGGGGCTTTTATCGATACTCTCGATAAAAATTATAGTCTTATCAAAAGATAAGATTATAATAGTGTTAGCTTAGTAGGTTTTAATAAAGGAGGTAGATAGTAAGGAGGTTTAAAACCTCTTTTTATTTTTTCTCATCGTTGTATATCGTTTGCCATCATTATCACTTTCTAAATGCATTCAAACAAATGCATAAGGGGGATGAGAAATGAATAAGATAGAAGTACGACATAGTTGTATAGTTATAAATGATTATGAATTAGGAGATGCTCCTAGAATAGAGAAATTCTTTAGTGTATATGATAAACTAAGACATACTAGCTTTCCTAAGGCTAGATATTATGATGAAGTAAATAAGAAGTTATATATCCCTAGAGGGATAGATATATTTTTTGTAGAAAAACAGTTAGGATGTAAAGCTAAGTTAATAACTAAGTGTGATCCATGTAGAAAAATCCCACAGATTATGATAAAATATCCTCCTAGAGATGAAGTACAGAAAGAAGCAATTAGATTTATATTAGGCAAAGATGAATACAGCTATACTGTTTCTAAATCTCAGTTATCTATTAATCTTAATCCAGGAGGAGGGAAAACATACTTAGGAGTTATAACGGCAGCATATTGTTCTGTATTGACTATGATGATTACATCTTCTTTAGACTGGATAGAACAATGGAAGAAGAGAATCTTACAATATACTGATATAAAGAAAGATGAGATATATGTAATTGCTGGTGTTGGTACTATAGCAAGAATACTTAATGGTATGAATGACTTTACCAAATATAAATTCATATTAGCATCTCACGATACTATTAAAAGCTATGGTGATAAATATGGATGGAATAAAGTTAGTGAGTTATTTAAGTTATTAGGGATTGGGATTAAGATATATGATGAAGCTCATCTTAACTTTGATAATATCTGTATGATAGATGCTTTTACCAATACCATGAAGACTCTATACTTAACAGCTACTCCTGCCAGAAGCAATGAAGATGAGAATATAATATACCAAATGTCATTTAAGAACGTTCCTGCAATAGATTTGTTCAATGCAGACACAGATCCTAGAACGCAGTATATAAGTATGAACTATAACTCTCACCCAACCGCATTTGATATAAGTAGGTGTAAAAATCCATATGGGTTTGATAGGAATAACTACACAAATTATGTAGTTACCAAACCAGAGTTTTATAAACTTATCTATATTCTAATGGATATTGCTAGGAAGAAGAATGGTAAAACTCTAATATATATAGGAACTAATTGGGCTATGAATATAGTATACAATTGGATGAACTATCACTTCCCCGAATATCAGGGGCAGATAGGGATATATAACTCTACCGTTCCTAAAGAAACAAAGCAAGAACAATTGAATAAGAAGATTATATTATCTACTACTAAATCATGTGGAGCTGCTGTAGATATAGCTGGACTTGTATTAACTATTGTATTAGCAGAACCTTTTAAATCTGAAGTATTAGCTAGACAAACTCTAGGAAGAACTAGAGATAGTGATACTTTTTATATAGAAGCTATAGATAGAGGATTCTTGGCTATTAAGAACTACTATAAAGCTAAGCAACCTATATTCAATAAATACGCTACTGAATGTAAAGATGTATTTATTACAGATGCTCAAATAGACAATACATTTCAGCAGATTCTTGCCAATAGGCAGAGAGAATTTGAAGAATATATCTATAATCTACAACAAAGCACTCCAATGATTAAAGTGGCAGAAAGAATAATTGCTGAGAGGGTGAGAGTATTATGATTAGGAAAAAGAAAACTGGTAAAATAAAATATCACTTTTGTAATAATATAAGAGAATTGTTTGGTATGGCAAGAAAGGTTAATAATAAACGTAGAAAAAGATTAATAGAAATAGAAAGACAACGTAGATTTAGAAGAGGACTATCAATTAAGAAAGAAAATATAACTCCAGAGGTTGCACAAAAACCAGTATTTAATATTTCATACGAGAAACTATTTTTAGTAGAGGAGAATCATAATGACAAGTAAAAGCACAACTTTAGAAAATGTTCCATTAATCAATGATAAACTAAGAGGTGTATATCCTTTCGATCCTACATTGGATGAAAAGACTGAAAAAGCTATTGCAAGAGAAGCTAGAGACAATCCAGCATATGGCACTATTATTTACAGTATGGCAGAATCTTTACAGAAAAAAGTATTAGATGATTATTTTAGCAAGAAAAGGTGATAAATATGATTATTACGGAAAAAGACTGCGAGCTGAAAGATAAAGACTTATATGGAATAGATCCTTTTGATAAGGATCTATCAGTTGATGTGAAAAAGAAAATCCTTACAGAGGCTAGAAATAATATCCATTATTGGTTTAAATTGATTTTACCAACCTTGCCAGATAATATAACCCCGAGAATGATAGATAATGAACATATGTCTTTTAGACTTAGAACATATCATCTAGCCCAACCTTCTAATAATAAATAGAATATGGTAGAATAGCACTGCTATTCTACCCTTTCACCCGCTTATTGTGTTAACCATAATATAATGGCACACAAAGGGGTGAAATAAAGTGCAACAAACGGTACAATATAAACAAACCCAACAACCTCAAATGACAAGAGTATACCAAATGTCTACTACTAATAGATCTTTCTTAGAGATGCATTACTATCTCAAGAAGACAGGTGTAGAGAATAATAAATTTATGCTAACTTTATTAGATCCAGACTTAGCTGCTATAGATCCACATGATCCTAATCTAAGTCAGATAAATAAAGCTAAAGTATTACGAGAAGTAAAGTATAACTATTGGTACTATCTACGTGAAGTAGTAAGAATACCAGTGGCTGGTAAAGCTAGTGGCGATTGTTATAATCTACATCGTGGAAATCTAGCTATGAACTTCTGTTTGATGTATAACTTGAACATATTCTTCGAGCTTCCTCGTCAGCAAGGTAAATCTATTTCTGCGGTAGTATGGTATTTATACGTTTATAACTTTGCAACAGCTAACTCAGAAATCACATTCTTAAACAAAGCAATGAAAGATTCTAAGTTAAATCTACAACGTCTAAAAGATATAAGAGATTCGTTACCATCATATCTAAGGATGGATCAGCCATTTAAAGTAGATGGTAAGAGGATGAAGATGCCATCTACAGTAGAGACAGTTCAGCATCCTATTAATAAGAACGTAATTAAGACTGCTCCATCTGCCAGAAACGCTATCGCAGCAGCTAACCTACTACGTGGTCGAACCATTCCTGTATTGTGGGCAGATGAGTGGGCGTTTATTCCTTATAACGATACTATCTATATTAATACTATTCCTGCATTCAAAACTGCAGCCCTTAATGCTAAGAAAATGAATGCACCTTATGGTATATTACTTAGTACGACTCCTGGTATTCTTTCTACCAATGAAGGTAAAGAAGCATATAGAATGCTTGAGAATGCAGTAAACTTTACAGAGAAATGGTATGATCTATCTTATCAGCAAATCATGGGAATCATCAATGCTAATAGTGCATCTAATTTCGTGTATGTAAGATTTACATATAAGCAAGTTGGTAGAGATGAGAAATGGTTTGAAGATATCTGTAAGGAAATGAACTGGAAATGGAATGATATTCGTCGTGAAATTTTATTAGAGTGGAGCGATAGTCCAGAGAATTCTCCATTCAATAAAGAAGATCTAGAAACAGTAGGAAGACTTGTTCATGATCCTATAGATACTAAGTTGATACTTGGTAAATATACATTGAATATCTACGAGAAGATTCCATTGAAGAGTAACTTTACTCCTAAGTATCCTCCTATTATCGGAGTCGATGTATCTGGTGGTTATAATCAGGATTCATCTGCTGTTACAATTATAGACTCTAAAACTACTAGAGTATTTGCCGATTTCAAATCTAATTATATATCACCTATAGACTTAGCTAGATTCATATATGAAATAGTAACAACTATGATGCCAAATGCAGTGGTAAATGTCGAACGTAATGGTGGTTATGGCGCATCTGTTATTGCTAAGCTTATAGAATCTAAAGTTAAGAATAATCTATATTACGAGATCAAAGATAGAGTAATAGAAGAAACTAATGATGGAATAAGAATTATTAGAAAGAAACAAAAGACTAAAGTATTTGGTTTCGACTCCAGTAAAGGTTCTCGCGATCTACTAATAGAAATACTTAGAGAAAGAATGGATCTTCATAAAGATAAGTTCCTATCTCCATCTATTTATAAAGAACTAAAAGGAATGCAAGTTAAGAGAAATGGTAGAGTAGAGCATTCTGATAATAGCCATGATGACCAAGTATTCTCTTATCTAATGGCGTTATATGTTTGGTATGAAGGTAAGAATCTTAAAGAGTTATTCCATATAGAGAAAGGTTCTATTAAGACAGATGAGAATATAGATGAAGTAGTTACTGGACTTGAAGAGAAATACTCTAGTATAGTAGAAGAAATAGAATATATCCAAGATGACAAACAAGAACAAGTTCTAAAAGAATTACAAGAAATGAAACAAGCCGCAGGTATCATGTTCGGCGAATGGAAGAAACAAGAGATGCAGAAAGAAGATGCTATGTTTAGAATGATGCTACAAAACAAAGCTTTTAAAGAAGCATATGCTAAACAAAGAAATTCTACTATAGAAGATCTAAATTCCAACTTCGAGTTAGACGATATGAGAATTCCAGATCAAGCATTTTCTATGCTAGATGATGAAGATGATTATGATGCTATAATAGCTAAGAACTTCAACTTCCGTAATGTAAATATAGAAGAATAGACAGACGATATACCCGTATCCCCATTAGGATACGGGTATATACTATAAATAAAAAATAAGGGAGAGAAATTATAAAAACAAGTAGTAGCAAGGAAATAACCATTATATGGTTATAATTATGTTAAGAATTATAATGTACAAATAATAAGAATTTATATTAGAGTTACCATTATAGTAAATACACACGAAAAGAGGAGATACGATGCAAATCAAGAACTTTAAGACCGAACTCGACAAACACTTCACAATTCCTTTAGAAAAAGAAACGGATCAATACGATCCAAATATGGAAGTACTTACATTCTTCCTAATGGTTAATGGCAAACCAAAGTATATTGAAATTAGAGTAATAGCACATCTGTCTGGATACATTGTGTCGTCATTATCAGGAGATCTTCCTGTACAAACACAAGTATCTTATGTAAACACAACTAGATTATATAAAACAATTAGAGATCATATGCTAGGATTATTAAGAAGATCGGATATGAAAGCTACATTAGATAGATTCTATGGAGTATTATCTGCTAGATTCATAGCCAAATCAGTTGATGAATTATTAGTAAATATATTAAAAATCTCTGGTACTGAAGAAGGATTCAAATTGTCATATAAACGTATTAGTGATACTATGATAAAAGAGTTATCCTCCAAGACAATAGAGATTATGCAATGTATTAGAAATGATTATCTTAAAGAAAATGATAAGAATATTCTTAGTAATATGGCTTTCAAAGAATTAATTAGCACGCGGCTAGGTATGGATACAGATATAGATCCTACGTCTATTAGAGTTCTTAGTTATGAAAAGGATCTGTATCATAATAGTATAGATATAAAGATAAATGGGGGAAAAATATGCTCAACTATAGACCTAACCAGATCCGAATATGCGGAAAACGTTCAGCATAGAATATGTGATTTAATATCATTATATCGAAACGATACAACTACTATTGTATTTATAGATAGCAATGATTTACTATCTGTCGTATATTTCAAATATAACGATGGTAGTTCTGCATTAGTATTCAGAGTAGGAGATAATTATGATAAAGTATTATTAGATAATGACTATCGCAAAGACTGGAATGTTATACCTAAGATAATGGATACTCTGAATAATTTAAATTATCTGGATAGATATAAGAAGAAAAGTATAAAGAATTTATGGGGGGTATTATGAACACACTATCACAATTTAGTTTTTATATATTTATAATGGCATTGTTATATATAAATATCGATATAGAATACAAACTCTTATTATTTATATTATATTTATATATGTTTAACCCAAACATATGAGGAGGCTATATAATGAAAGCAAAGTTTATTTTAGCGTGTTATATATCTGCATTAATATTATTACTCGTCGGGGTTAATATGGACGATTTTTATATAATAATAGCATCTAATATTGTTATATTGACTGGTTATATTGTAAGGAGGTCTTAGATATGTTTAGCATAATATTTTTTATTTGTTATCTAGTTATATTACTATTACTATTATTGAATGATGAAGAAAACTTTATTACCGTGCAATATATTGTATATTGTATATTTGCAGTAGTACCATTGTTTTTTGATGTAGGTACATATATAAGATTGATATCATTGATTAGTGTTATCTTAATAGGTATTATACTTATACAAAAATGGAGGGGAATAGAAAGATGAAAAAATTATTAATTATAGCACTTATCCTAATTAGTGCATTAATATCAGGGTGTAACAATAATACGACGACAAAACCCAGTGAGGAAAGTAAGATAATAAAAGATTTAGCCCCTAATACCAAATTAGTTAATACTGTTATTAACAGGTACGGGGATCATCTATTTATTACAACAAGACCAATGAGAGATGACGAAAAAGCCGAAGAATATGAAGTCGTAGAGTATTATAGAAATGCCCCCTCTCATGAAGGTAAAAGTACATTTATTATTAGAGAGTATAAAAATAAATAAAAGGATTAGCATCCTTTTATTTTTTATATCATCACAGACAGTAGTATAATCGAATTAATACAAGGAGGTTTAAAAATGAGTTCATTTATTGCAAATTCACAAGCTTACAATATTCAAGCAGAAACTGAAGTATCGACCATTTTATCTAATTTTAGCACAGAGTATATATACGGTGTTATCACTGATATATTACAACAAAGACATACAACATTCGAAGCCACATCTAAACCTAATTTGATAATTTCTTATGAAGATATATTCAAAACTCTTCTGGTACAATATCCATCAGATAAGGATAATATCATCTATGTGAGAGATGAAACATATAAAGAAATCATTGATATTATTAGTAAAGAGTTTGGTTTAGAGGTTAAATATGACGAAACTGTAGATCTGTTTATACTAGCTAAATTTATTTATGACTTCTTTATCTCCAATTACAATATCTATATTTCATCTTTCTTCTCTAATATTATCATCAAAGAGAAGGATGGGATTTATCAGGCACTTAGTCTAGATGCAGATAAGAAGTCTAAAGATACTAGTACTATCTATAGCAAGAAAACCTATTCTGATCCTAAGATTGGTCTTATCAATGCACAACTTACCAAAGTTATTGGATATATGAGCCAAATGGATATAACTATGGAAACTATTCTAAACTACGTATATGGTAATAATATCATTATTACTAATCTATTTACACAGCATGTGTTTCCAAATACTAGTCTATACCAATCTGCATATTGTGCTTTGTTAGGTAATCCACATATCTATCCTTTAATCATCACATCTATTAGATTAGAGATCCAACGTATTTGTTCACCAAATAAAACAGGAAGTATGCAATTATGACTAAAGAAGAAATGTTGCGTGGTCACACCGCTCCATACCAATTTTATATAGTAGAAGATGGAATATCTGTAGAGAATGAAGGTATAATAGATGAATATAATAATTTTAAGGGAGAAATGAATATGACAAACGAAACAGAAATTAAACCTAGAGTATTAGCAGAAGGTGAAATGTTAACTTCAGTTCCAGTTACAGAATTGGATACTAATATCATTTCAGAAAAATCTATTGCATATGAAGAAGTATCAACTAATATGCTAAATGTACTAGATAAAGGATTAGAAGAGGCTAAAGAAAGATTCACTCCTATGGTAGAAGCCGCTATAAAAGAAGGGGTGTTACCTATGAATATCTTTGAAAGGCAAGCTCTTCTAGATAAAGAGAAAGATGATATTGATAATAAACCGCCTAATGATAAACTAGCAGATGAAATTGCCGATATGTCTGATGAAGAATTGAGAGCAGCTATTGCTTCTGAAGCTACTGATATTCAGGAAGGTGAAGGAACAGTATTGGCACCAGAAGGATTTGATCCTAAGAATGATGCTAATGTTATTAATAGCATGATGCTAAGAGAAATGTCAGATGAAGAAGCTATGGAGATTTATAATATTGCAGTTAGAGCTAAAGCAGATCCGTCGTTTAATGTAGCAGCTGCTCTTCCTAAGAGAATCTATGATAATATCGCAGTTAATTGTAAGGTTATGAATGTGAGAAGTGCTAAAGCTATTAACAATTATTCTAGAATGTTAGTTGGTGCTCTTCTCGATGAGATGTCTTTAGATAAAGAGTGCAAAGCATTTCAAGATGATTTAGAAAAAGCGATTGCTTTTCCTGAAATTGTTGATATGTATGCAGAGCATACTCGTAAACAGATGGAAGAAGATCTTATTGCTAAAGCAGAATTAATTACAGACGATCCCGTATTGAAAGCTGAGTTATTAGCTGTATCTAAAGCATATACAGATGCGTACACTTTCTCTAGACAATTAGAACTTCTCAAAGATGATCTATTTATCAAGAGAATTGAAAAGAAAGTTAGAAGATATGAAAGATGCTGCAGTGATTATGATTTCATTATGAGTAGAAGTGTATTAAGAATCTCTCCTATTAAATGCTTATTTACTGAACTTCCTAATGTATTGAAAGTAAATGAAAATCAAATCAAAGCGTATATTGTCATGCTTATGGAAGTATCTAAAAATATCAATGCAAACGACAAACCAGGAACATGGTTCTTATATAACTCAGTAAGAAACATCATTACCTTGGCTAGGACAGGGAATAAGAAGACTGACTTCTCTAATGAAGCTATTCAAAATCTTAAGAATTTATTTAATGAATTAGAGAAAAGACATACTACATTACATAGTGTATAAAAATAGAAGGCTACTGGATATCCAGTAGCCTTAACATTTGAGTAATTAAAAGGAGGTTAGAAAATGAATACAAATTTTACTTTAATGGAAGTAGAGACAGTTCCTGAATTAAAACTAGATGTAACTCTTAGGTTTGCCGATTCTACTAATGATTTTTCTATTAGTCTAGAAAAGGGTGTCATGTATAGTATTACCTATCTAGAAGATGCTAATCTGAATAAAATTACTGGTAAGATTATAGGTATTGCTAAGATAAATTCTCTTGTTGAGAAGACCTATCCAATGGCACAAGAAGAGTATGTTATAAAGATCGATGGATCTGCTAATTATGCATATAATGTAAAGACTATCAAAACATCTCAGCTAAGAGATATTAAGAAGTTTATTAAATATGCAGATGAAGATACCACCATTAACAGCGGCAAACATACTGGTGGTACATCTACTGGCACTGTAACTAATGTAATCATAACAGATGCAACTATAGATACAAATGGTAATATTACAAAAGGAGACGTTACTGGAGGCACCGATCCTACTGTTATTCCAGCAGGAGGAACCATTACAGGAGATACTACTGGCGGGACTTCTACTGGTACGAATTCTAATGGTCATAATATAGTTGTTATAAATGGAACAACATCAGGTGGAATTATTACAGGTGGTCTAATAGTTAATGGTATCATTCCTGTAGGTGAAACTTATAAAGTAACTGGCGGCACTACAACAAATGGCGTTACTACTGGCGCTACAGTAGAAGCATCTAAAATAAATAGTGCTATTATATTGAACGTTACTGTAGTGGGAGGAAAAACTAGTGGTGGTATAGTATTAGATCCTACTCTAGTAAACTCTACTGTTGTCGATGGCACTGGCACTGGTACTGCGATGAAAACAATTGGAGCTGTTGTAACTGGAGATATTGCTATTGGTGGTACTACTACTGGTGGTACGGTAACTGGTGGAACTGCTATTGGTAATATTGATGGTGAGACATATATCATTACAGATGGTATTACTACTGGCGGAATCATTACTGGTGGGGTAGTTATAGGAGGTATTGTAACTGGTGGTACTACTATTGGAACTAGTATAGTGGGAGGTACAATAACTGGCGGTACTAATATTGGCGGGACAACTGTAGGAGGAACTACTACAGGTGGGATAATTGGTGTTAAAGTATCTAATGGTAGCACCTATTCTACAGTAGTTAATAATGAAGCGACAAATACCCCTACAACTCCTACTGGTTCTATGGATGGGTTAATCGTAACAGATAGTTCGGTTAATGGTGTTGATAGTAATATCGGTACAGTAAATCTATAATATTTTAAGACTATGGATTATTTCCATAGTCTTTTATTTAAGGGAGAGAATATAATGATTACAAGCAAACAGCAATTTTATGGAGTATTATTCGCTAATGGATTGAATAAGAAAGACTATGAAACTAAAGAAGATTTATTCTGCGATGCATTGGATAAAATTAAGAGTAAAGAGCTTGTGGAATACATAATCGAAAACTATCCTAAAAGATTAACTGATAGAACTCTAACTATAATTGCTGAGCAATATGATGTGTATACATTCAGAAGAGCTTTAGATGAGAGTAGTGATGTTAATTTAGATGATCTTCTCATAAATTGTCTAACTAAAATCCGTGGTATTAAGATGGTTAATATTTTAACAACTCTATGTGATATTTATAAAGTAAATCCTAGTGGTAAAGATGGGATGATCTTCACTATAGCGTGTAGGCATGGAAACCTAAAGGCAGTTAAGTATATGATTGGCTCTTATAATGTAGATCCAAATATCAACGATGAGATGGGATTCATTCTAGCATGTAGATTTGGATATTATGAAACTGCTAGATTTTTAGTGGAGAATGGAGCTAACTTTAAAGCTAAGAATTGCCTAGTACTAAGATTATTGCAAGAAAGCAAAGAGTTCGGCTCTTTAGATAAACAATGGCTTTTAAACTTATTTAGATAGGGAGGAATAATCAATGGCAGATAGACTACCGATGTTTCTAAAAAGAAAAGATAAAGCTATTCTCTTTGATGGTAATGGAGAGTTCTTTTTCTATGTTCCTGAGAAGTATTTTGATCTTAAGACTGCTTTCATGGTCGGAGATTATATCAATATCCTAGGAGTATTAGATTACGCTATAGAAGATAAGAGTGGTAAGAAATCAGAGTTAAAACAGTTTAATTATCCTACTAGATTTCTTACTAAACCATACCAGATAGATAAGATTAAAAATGTAAAGATATTATCATCTTCTAAACCTCAAGATTATAGATTGTTTAGATATAAGAAAGACGATGCTATAATTGTCGAAACTAAAGTTCCACAGGAGATAGAGAATGTAGAAGATCTAGTTAATCTATTTATGATTACTGGTAATATTCCTAATACAATTCCATATGATACTCTACAGAACTATTTCATAGAGAATATGAGTATTAATGGCAATAGCTATGGTATCAATATACAGATCTTCGGGGTAATATTATCAGAACTTTGTAGGAGTACTAAAGACATCAATACTCCATTTAGATTATCTAAGCCTTCTAATATGCATGACTATCAACCTATTAGTGTTAAAGATGTATCTAAAATGGTAAGTGCATATTCAGCATTAACATCAGAGAACTTTGATGAGTCTATAGTACAATCTATGATGAATGATAAAAAAATAAACTCGCCTTTAGAAAAAGTATTAATGGGAGAATAGATAAAGAAGAAAAGAGTTAACTCTTTTCTTCCAGATTCCAAATCCAGGATATGTAATCGAATTTAGTTGTTTTTTCTAAAATCGCATCTACTTTCTTTAAAGCTTCATCTTCAGATGAAGCTTCCACCTCGATAAGATCATTCATTTTTTCAACATCGATATATTTAACTTCTACGACAAATCTTTTTATCATCATAAATCACCTCTTTACAAGATACAATATTTTACTATTGTTCACTTATATAATATATGATTGAAATATAAAGGTATTACAAAAAATAATACCACTACGCTAATAGCGTAGTGGTATATCTACTGTCTTACAATTCTATTTCACTCTAGTATACTTATCAGTATCAACATCTCCTTGCGGGATACGATATATGGAATCATTATCTATTATGATTAGTTCTCCAATACCAAACCCCATACCGCTATCTCCCCAATCTACTATGATACCATGAGTTCCTTGTTTTGTTTTAAATGATAATTTTTGTACCTCTATATTATCAAATCTCTTCTCAGCTTTAAAACTTAATAAATCATCTACTGAATCTACCCGTCCTAATGCTAAAGTAAATTTATCTCCGTTAACAAATTCATTAAGTTCTTTTGCTACCTCTTCATAATTATTAGCTAATATAAATTTCTTTGCCATTTTTTATATCTCTCCTTTTACAATTTCTAACGGAATTTGCTCTATAGAAATAATTTCTGGAAATACGTTTGGGTGTGTTATAATACTAAACACACCAAACCCTCTCATATCATCATATCCGTTCTCTCCATAATGATCTCCAGATAATGCCTTTGTCAATCCTTCAATATCTGTATTTTCTTCTATACTGAATTCGAAATCAAACCTAATACCAATAATTGTACCAGCAAACCGCCCATCTGATTTTAATTCCATATTCATATTATATTTGATAAGTCTCAGCTCTGGATAGAATGGTTCTACTGGGCTTGTAAATAAAAATTCATTGAGAAAATTATTAGCAACCTCTTCTGCTTTTTCTCTTGATATTCCGTCTTTTAACCATATATATTTATCTTCATTTCTAATATCAGTCTTATCTCCTACTTGCAATATTTTAATTCCAAATTTTAAATGTTTGCCTATCTTATATTCTTTCGGGGTTATACCATTCACAATATCCACTGCGAGAAATCCTGTAGCGTAATGTTTTTCCTTACCTTTAACTTCTTTACTCATTTTACATCTCTCCTATTATTTTTGATGCAATTTATTATTGCTCAATACTATAATATATAACCAAATATAATTTTCTATAATACTTCTAATGGTTAAGTAGATATAGTACATTCTAACATATGAATAAAGTTACCGCCTGTGCGGTAAATAATTGTAATAAATTAAAGGAGGAACTTAATATGGCATATGCATCAACCAAAATTATCTGGGATGATAAAAGTGATATCAATCCGTTAGAAGCACCAGCCGAGGATACACTTGACCGTCCTATATGTATGGCAGGTTTTTCTGCCGATAAAGGTCCTGAAGAATTTCAAAATGGTTTAATGGGTGAAAAGTTTTTTAAATTGTATGGGTATACTCCATCCTTTGTAAAACATGGTCAAACTCTAATTCAATCTGCTAAAGTTATCAATGCTGGTGGTAAACTTTTCTGCAAACGTATTGTTGCAGAAGATGCTACTCTTGCAAATATTGGTGTTGTCGCTAAAGTATCTAAGCTTCTTGTTCAGAAAGAAGATGAAAATGGTAATTTACTTTATACTACTGATGGTACCGATGAAACAGTAGATCCTATTGGAACGACTCCTGTTATGATTCAAAGGTGCCAAGTTTCATATGAATTAAAAACAGTTAGTATTGCAGGTAATCATCTTCCATCTTTCGGTTCTGCATTCTTAGCTGATAATGGTCATACTAAAGCTATCGGTGAGGATGATCAATATGCGCTGTTCTTACTTGCAGATAATGGTCGTGGTGTTTCTAATAAGAAATTCCGCTTATATCCAGATACTACTGCAAGCAGACCAGTTAACTACGTAAAATATATCTTAAATGTTATTGAAGATGGTAACGTATCAGAAAGTATGGCATTCACATTGAATCCAGATATTATTGAAAGTGATAATAATATTTCTCTTCAGAATGTTATTGCTAGAAAATCTTTCCAAATGCGCTCTCGTATTTTTGAAAGCGAAATTAATGCATTCATAGAAAACGTTGCATATATTTCTGGAATTGATCTTGAAGAGATTTCATACTCAGATATATTATTTGGTAACGATCTATATGGAGAAGCATACGAACAAATCGTTGTAGATAACACAGTTCAATTAGATAATATCAATGGTATTAGATTGATGGGTGGAGATAACGGTCTATTTGGAGATGCTCCTATTAACGCAAGTACATATGCATCTGAACTTGTTAAAGTATTTAATGGCGATGCTAGTGATGATATCTATGATTTAGATAATTGTAGAATCGATGCTGTATTGGATGCTAACTATCCTGCTCTAGTAAAACGGGCTATTGAGAATCTTGCGATTTTCCGTGAGGATTTAGTATACTTCCGTGATATGGGTTTAGGATTGAATTCGCTTGCTCTTATTAATAATGCTAATACAAGTAATTATAAATCTCGTTTCTGTGCAACTTACCATAATAGCTGGGATGTTAAAGATCCTTATACTAAGAAGGATATTACAGTAACACTTCCATATTCTTTCTCTTCATTATTTGTTAAACATTTCTTGAATGGAAGATCAAGACCTATTTGTGGGCAGCTGTATTCTATTGTATTTGCGGATGTTGTTGAGGGAACTGTTAATTTTATTCCTAAAAATACTCCAGCTGTAGATCAGAAACAATTCTTTGAAGATACAAAGATTAACTACGTGGCATATTATAGCGGAGTTCTTACTCTAGAATCAGAATATACATCCCAACCTAAGCTAACACAGCTTTCTTGGATTCATAATGTAATGATGACTCAAGAGCTTATCAAAGAGATTCGTCTAAAATGCCCTAAGATTAGATACAACTTTATCACTGGTAGTGATTTGGAAACTTACAAGAATGATATCAATAAGATTATCGAAAGCTATAAATCCAAGTTCAATACAATTGAGCTGGTTTATACTAAAGATAGTAACTATGAAGCAAATAAAATCTTCTATGCGGTTATCAATGTAACGTTTAAGGATTTCGTACAAACAGAAATCTTCAAAATCACCGCGTTGAAAAATTCTTAAAGGAGGTAACAAATAATGGCTGAGACTATTAATAATATATTTGCTGGTACACTTAGTCCTCGCGACGTTACGACATATACACTTGGTCGTGGTGTAACTGACTTTTCGAATCTTAATCAATTTGATAACTTTGAAACTGGTTATCCATTCTTAATTACGCTTAGTATCCCATACTTCTTGACGGTATTAGCTAAGAGTAATGAAGAGTATACAAAGCTAATCAATATCTATCGTCATATTTTAGAATATGATTTTAGAGGATTAGATGGTTTGGAGGATATCCAATCAGATACTTCTGAACTTACAAATGGTATCTCTACATTAAATATCATTACTAAAGTAAATATGCAATCTGCATCTCAATTTAGTATGAGATATAATGAACGTAAGGGTTCCGTTATTACTAAAGTACATGAACTATTCCTTCGCGGAATTAAAGATCCTCGTACTCAAGTAAAACGTTACAATGGCTTACTAGGAGCTACTAGTGGTACTGCTCTTATCACAGACTCAGGTTATGAATATGAAACATTCCAGTTCTTGTATTTCGTAACTGATAATACAGTATTGAAGATTGAGAAAGCATACCTAATCGTATCTGCTCAACCTACAACTGCTGAAACTAGTATGTACAATCAAGAAAAAGGCGAGATTGGCTGGAAAGAATTGAACGTCCAATTCAATGGATTCCCTATTGTTGGACCTGCAATTACAGCTAAAGCTCAAGCGTTCCTAGATTGGATTAATACTAATACTATCTTCGAAGATGCTAAGTTTGGTTATAAAGCTATTGGTGATATGCCTGCTCCTGGTAGCACTGGTATTGTTACTGCTTCGTCTCCTACTCTTACTACGACTTGATAATTATATACCCGTATACCAATTTGGTATACGGGTATATTTTGTCTATTGCTGATCTGCTGCTTTTAGTTTAGCTTCCATTCTAGCTGCATCTAACATCTTTTCAAACTCATCTACTGGTATGAATGACGATAGGTAATATTTCTTTACACCTCTTCCGAAGCTAGCTTGCACTTCTGCATCTTCATTACCTGCATACATATCCATAGCATTTTGTGCCATTGTATTAGCAGATTGGAATATCTGTTCGGTATTAACTAAGTTCAAATACATTGGTGGTGGAAGAGTAGTATCTATAATATCTTCGCATT